>BNJU01003474.1_pt1 | contig 190232 bp, 289 predicted proteins | sample 8539281 | NCBI WGS metagenome assembly BNJU01 (sample SAMD00202456, study PRJDB9452) | human saliva metagenome | isolation source: human saliva | place: Japan | reverse complement strand
AGGAAAGGCAATACACCAATCATAAATGCATTTTTACCAGGTACAAAATAATGATAATACTAATGCACCTAATGTTAAAATAATGGCACTAGAAAGCATTAGTGAAAGAATTGTTTTTAACATAAGACTTTTGTAACGCCTCTATCTGCTAAATATCCTAAAAATTATTGTAGCTACAATATATCCTAAAATATATCCACCAGTTGGCGAGAATAATGAACCAGCTTTACCTCCAGCAAAAATAGGAGCACCTAAGCTACCTGCAGCAACATAGGAAAGTATAGTTGCAGTTCCCAATTTTCTTCCGTATAATAGTGCCATTAGTGTTACTCCGAATGTTCCAAGTGAAATTGGTACAGGAGTGTAAGGAAGCGGAATTAAAACTTGAGACATTATTGATAAAAATGCCACTCCGCCCAGCACTAAAAGAATGTTTTTAAAAGTTTCCTTTTCTTTTGCTTCAATTTTTACAATGTTGCTAATCAATGTATTTTGTTTCATAAAAAAAACCTCCAGTTTTATTATTTTATAGTATTATAACACTTGTTATTTAAAAAGTCAATAAATCTAAAATTTAGATTAAAAATTAAATCTGACTCCTGTTGTAAATACATTGTTGTTTCCTTTGCCTTTTCCACCGTCAACAGAACCATCATAATTTACATACCATCCAAAGTCTTTATTTACTTCTGTTAATGCTCCAACTCCAGCCCAAGTCTTGTTCTTAGCAAGTCCAATACCTTTTACCTTGAATGTTGCTCCTGGAAGTCCAGTATATCTTGCATCAAAACTTAAATCCTGCTTATTAAAGGCTCTTTGATGTGTTACGTAACCTTGGAATGTGGTCTTGCTTCCACCTTTCCAGTTTACAGCTTTTCCAGCTCTAAGCCCAACTAATGCGGCTGTCTGATTATAATTCTTCTTATCAGCAGTCAATCCAAATTGGCTTTTTTCTTCAGAGAATGATCCCTCTTACGACTGTATCGTGAGTTAATCCCACAAACGGTGTCACGACAAAGTCTCCGTTAGCATTTTTAACATCGTATCCTGTTTCTAAATATCCAGAATAAACCTTGTCATTATGATTAATTTTAGCTCTAGTATAGTCGTTGCTGCTTAAAATAATGTCTCTTTCGACATCACTGTCAACAAATCCGACTCCCAGACGTCCTTGCAGATAAACAGGAACATCTTTATTTCCTAATCTTCCATACAATGAAATTCCAAAGTTGTTAGCATCAGATTTTCCACCATATCTGTCAAATTTAACATCAGCTTTTGAATAGGATAAAGCAGTACCTAAAATCAAGTTTTCTCCAAATTGCTTATCAATTCCGACTTGTCCACCGTATACTTTAGTATCTCCCTTTCCGTATCCATCTTGTTTTAATTTACCGTTAGCACCTAATCCAGTAATCCACAATCCAAATTTGTCTCCAACATTGTCAAGAGTTCCCAGCATAACTAATCTGTTAGACAAATCCTTATTTACAGTTTGCGAATGCTGGAATGTCAATGCTTGTGCCGAAGCATAAATTTGTCCAGACAAACTGTCCAAAACAGCTGCTCTGTTTGAAGAAGTAAGAGCTTGCAATTTAGCGGCTTTTCTTTCAAATTGTGCAACATTTCCAGCTGTTCCATTTTCGATATCCTGATCTAATTTTTGGAAGGCAACTTCCAGATTTTGTGCGGTATTTTTTTGCATTTCATCAGAATTTTCAGTTTCATTTACATATTGTTCGATATTTTTTTACGGCTAAGATTTTGCTGTAATTTTTAGTTGTTATTTTTTTTAATATCAACATTTATCAAACTTTTGTCATTTTCACTTTTTTTATATTTCCTTCAATTTTTTCCATCCGAAGTAATTACATTAGTTTTGACACCTTTAGATGTAACATATTTATCTTCTCCATTTTGATCTTTTTGCTTCAATATCTACTGCTAAATCATTTAATTCAACATTTCCTTTTTACATGTAATGTAGAATTTGTATCTGTTTTCATTTTTGAATTTTTTTCAATGATACGTATTTTCCAGAAAATGTTGTTCTACCACTATTTTCAATTGTTCCAGCATTCGTTACATCATTTTCTATCAATGCATTTTCTAGTGGCAAAGTATAGCATGTGATCGAATGCTAAGTGGAGATTTTAAAGCTCCATTTACTTGAACTCTTTCCAGAGTTTACAGTTGTATCTCCTGTAAATGTACTATGTCCTGATAAAATTAAAGTTCCGTCTCCATTTTTTTAATTAAACCAGCATCTCCTGAAATATCATTTGAAAAATATTGATCTGTTCCGCTTGGCACATTAACGACAATGTTATCAGCTAATGCAAGATCTTTTACTAAATTTAGCAGGTCCTTTTTAGAGCTTTTATTAATATTTAAAAGTCCCCAACCATAAGTCAGCATCAACTCCTGGATCTCCTATATCTGTTGCTGTTGATAAAATAGTCTGTCTAATTAAATCTGCATCCATCCAAGGATATTTTTGTTTAATTAAAGCAGCTGTTCCAGTTACAATTGGTGCTGCAAATGAAGAACCTCTACCAATATAATTTTGTCCTTTTATTGAAAATATTTGATCTCCAACAGCTGTTATAGACCAGTTTTTAGCAACACCTGCAGGTGATAAAGGTGTTAGATTTTTCCCAACTTGTATCTCCAGATTTATTTTCATCCTTTTGAAGTCAATGCAACTACATTTATCCATCCCTTTTGAAGTCCTTTTTCAAAATATGGTAAACCTCCTTCAAGTGTAGGCTGTTTGTTAGAAGACTCATTTCCAGCGGACCATACAAATAACGAACCGTTATTTACTTCATTTTTGTAAAAATTAAGTATAGACTCTCCAATGTGATATACATAATAATGGCTTGAAGTAGGAAGTCTATTAAAATCAGTGACTACTTCTCTACTTCCAAATGATTGATTGTAAATAGTTACTCCATTATCTTTTAATTTTTGGTACATTTCTAGGTTTATAACTGGATAAGCTTCATTTTTTTCAGCATTATGTTTTGCTGCATCAATCGCATAAACTCTAGCTTCCTTTTGCAATCCCAGCTAAAGATCCTGCCGCAAGATCTGCAACAATAATTCCATGATCATCACTTTGCAGTAGCTTCTGATGTAAATTCCAGGAACTTTAATTTTTGTCATACGATTTCCAAATTTTTGTGAAATATCTGAATCGAATGCAGAATTTTCAAATCCTACATCAATAATTCCTATTTTTACACCAGTACCTTTAATTACTGTATTTGAATTATTGTGAGGATTGTTTTTTTGTCATAGGAAAAGAGTGAAGAATTCCATCCTATTCTATCAGTAATTGTTGTTACATTTGGTTTTTGTTGTTACTGGTGCTGGATTACTAGGGCTTTAGGTATAGGGTTTGGGTGTAGGTGTAGAGACTGTTGATCCTCCTCCAGAGTTACCACCTCCTCCGCCACCGCCACAGCTGACTAATAATGCAGCTAATCCGAGGATAATAGCATTTTTTTGAAAAAAAGCTATGCTTTTCATATCTATTTTTAAGTTGTTTTTAAATTAGAAGTCATAGTAGTTTTCTCCTTTCTGTATTCTTTGATTTGAGTATCTAATATTTTCAAAAAATTTTTGTATTTATGATAGATCTGTTCGATAATTATACAAACTTAGAATTTAATAAAATAAATATCCTGAAACAAGGGGTCTTGATCTTTATGAGAAAAAAACTAAGTCATCGAACACCCTCTGATGTGTTTCAATATTATTCTATCATATTTTTTTGAAAAAAATACACTATGTAACTTTGAGAAATTATTTAAAAAATCTCTCCAGCCTCCTTATACCATAAAAACCAAGTCTAGTTCATCCATTTTTATTTTTTTGAAAAAAATCTGAATATTCTCTCATTTTTTTCTTCTATTTCATAATATTTTTTTCAGTTATCGACTTGGGAATTTCCTCAATTACATTAAGGGCCTTTAGATTTCTCAGAATATGCCTATCCAAAATTGCAATATTTTCTCCAAATCCAAGATTTCGCAGTACGTGATTTGCCTCCTTTAATCCCATTCCCTTAACATTTTTCAAAATCCATTTTCTTTTTTCAAAAGTATCTCCAATTTCGGACAAAATCTTCTTTGGCTGTAACTCTCCGTTCCTTGTCATTAATTCTCGCAATTCCACCAAATATCTGGACTTATTATTTTTTTAAATCTGACAATATTCAAAAATTCAACCATTTCTTCTGCCTTTCCATTATACAGCAGCCCGTTTTCCACTAAATTTGTAATAGCTAGCCAAGCATTCTTAGCCTTCGACTGAGGTGTCAAAATACAAAATGCCATTTCTGCAAAAACTTCCTTCTCTGTGCCTTTCCAAGCCTTTTTTTATAACCTTTTTATAGCCTTTTCAATCCCTGCTTTTTATTTTTTTATAAATCTCAAGAATTTCATCATGCTTTTTCCCAGTCAATTCTTTTCGTTAATTTTATTTTTATCATTCTTTTTTTTAATTTTTTTCAGACATAGTTAAAAATTCCTTCTTTTTATTCTTCTTTGATAATTTTAATATCGGATCTGTTCAATAACTTAATTTTTTTATTTTACAAGGTGCTTCTTTATTAAATTCTAAAATACATACAGTTTCCAAACAAGCCTATTACTTTCCGTTTAAATAATGAATCTTAATTTGGCAGGATGTTTAATTAAGTAAAAATATTTTTCTAATTTTTATCATAAAATCCTATAAATATAGAAAATTTGTATAAACAGCCTTGATTATTTTAGAAAAAATTTCCCAATTTCATCAATAGTTTCCTCCGATTCTTTAAGAGGGCTAAAAATCCAGTCATGACACAAATTTTCCCCAATTTTTATTTCTACGCTTGTTCCAACTGCAATTTCCAGCATATCACTTAATTTTAAGCAATCTGGATACAAAATTTCATTTGTTCCAAAAATGAGAAATATTTCCCCAAGATTATCCATATTTCCATAAATTGGCGAAATCAGCGGATCTTTCACATCCAGTTCCCCAGCAAACTGCTTTCCAGTTATAATCAGCCCATTTAAACGGCAAAAGCGGATCTTTTTCTGCAAACTCTTCTATTTCCTCATTTGTCATTGAAACATCAGCCCAAGGCGACATCAATACTGTTTTTTTGGGAAAAGGCAGCTGCTTTTCTTCCTTTAGCCTTTGCAAAAATGCAAGTGCCAGTCCCCCGCCAGAAGAATCTCCAAATAAATAAAACTCATCATTTTTATATTTTTTTGTTATTTTTCTATAAGCCTCCATTACAACTTTATGTGCCTTTTCCACAGTATTTTCAGGAGCAAGCGGATAATCAATAAATGTAACTTTCAAATGATACTTTTTCACTAATTTTTCAATAATATTTTTATGCCCTCGGACAGCACGCATGACATAAGCCCCGCCATGCAAGAAAAAATAACATGTCTGTTACAACTTTCTTGACTAGAAACTGTTAAAATTTGATATTCATCAATAAACTGCTCATCAGTGGTAAGTGACTTGTCAAAATTGTTTTTATTCAAAAAATCTGTATCTCTTCTCGGATTTAAAAAATCCTTTTCCTTATACTTTTTCATATTTACCAACTTTTGCAATTGGCACTGCAATATCTGATAATAAACTCATTTTTTTATTTTATTTTTAAAAAATAATCAAACTCCTTTCTTTTTACTGCTTTTTTTACAAAGGTTTTCATTCCCTTGATTATCATAAACTGTTATCATTTAATTTTTTTAGAAACATGCAAATTTAAAAATTTCAATATTTTATAGAATAAATACGAGTAAAAATTTCTCTAAGTGGCAGATTTTTATAAAAAGATTTTTTTAATAAACAAAAGTTTTTGATTTAACAAGGAATTAAGCTATATTATCAAATAGATCTGTTCAATAACTTAATTTTTTTTTCAGAATATTTATTTTATTAAATTCCAAATTGCGCATGATTTCAAAACAAGTCTAATAAATAAAATGATATTATTTTTATTCTATAAATTTTATTTTATCTTCAATTTCTACATAACGTTCTTTCCCGATAATCTTTTTCCAAATTCTACATTTGACCTTATATTATTTTTTTCTCAATTTCAGGAAGCAATTTTTTTATTTCCTTATTTGTAAATCCTATTTTTTTAATTCCTTTTCATTTAATTTATTAATATTATATTTCGTTATTTCACGTCCATAATTCTGTTTAGAATTTTTGTATCTTTTCATCATCTACAAACAAAAAAATTTCTGAGCAATTTCCAGCCCTGACTTTCCAAATCCAGAAATATTCTTTACTTCATTAACATCTTTAATAACCCCAACTTCATCCCGATATTTCACAAATTTTTCAGCCTTGTTCTTATTAATCCCTCAGCTTTTAGCAAATCTTTATACTCAATACTGTTAATATCAAATTTCACATTGCTTTTTGTCAAATCAGTATCTTTCTTAGCCTTATCCTTTTTTTATAATTTTTTTCCCTATTAATTTCAATTTCAGGAGTATTTTTTTATCCTCAATTAAAAGTCTTAAAAAAATTCCCGCAATTAACAGCATTACAAAAATGATGACATATTTTATTTTCATAATAATCCCCCTTTTGATTATATTATTTAATGATTTTTTTCAAAATCTGCCACTTAAATAATGAAACTTGTATTTTATGATAAATTATATCACATTGATTTATTATTTGATAGATGAAAAATAAAAAAATTTGTTTTATTATTCTTAAAATTATTAAACCGTTTGAGTGAACTACTCCCGCTTTTTAGAAGCGGGAGCTTCTTGAAAGTATCTGCTTTTGTTAGCCAAATATATTTACTAAGCTCTTTGGACAGTCCCTGCCCTGTCTTTCTTTTATTTTTTTAATATTCCAACATTTCTTTTCCAATGTTTTTTTATATTCACTGCAGCATTGTAATCTCTATCAATTTCAATTCCACAGCACTCACATTTATAACTTCTTTCTGATAATTTCCAGTTTCTCTTTAATATTTCCACATTTACTGCAAGTTTTCGACGATGGAAACCACTTATCTATCTTCAAAAAAATTGCTTTCCTAAAAACATCAGTTTATACTCAAGCATTCTCAAAAACATTCCCCATCCATTATCTCCTACACTTTTTCCCAAAAATTTAATGCCTGACTCATCCCTTTCATATTCAAATCCTCAACAACCACAGCATTATATGTTTCAGACAATTTTTTTCGATAATTTATGTAGAAAAAATCTCTTCGACAATTTCTTGATATACTCATGCAATTTTGATATTTTCGCTTTTTTTGCTTATACCAATTTTTTTAGAAAATTTTCACTTTTTCTTGACAATGACTTTTTGTAATTTTTTTCAATTTTTTTCTCCAACATCCTAAAAATATCTTGGATAATCAGCCCTTTGGTTTTCAGAACTGACAAATAATTCAGACATTGAAAAAAATCAAGTCCAATTACTTTTATCATTACTTGGATTTTTTTGAATTTCTTTTTCAAATTCTGTCAAGATAGAAACATAGTAATTTCCATTACTGTTTGTCAATGTTACTGACTTTATCTTGTAATCCTTCGGTATTTCTCTATGATATTTTCAATTTTACTTTTTTTCAATTTTGGCAAAACCAAATATTTTGTTTCCTCAATTCGTATTGAATTATTCACACAATTTGTCGTATAACTTTTAACATTATTCTTTTTAGATTTGAACCTTGGAAACTTTCGCTCTCTTTTGAAAGAAATTCATAAACGATCGTTTTACATTCAATTGAGCATTTGAAAGTGCCAGACTATCTACTTCTTTTTAAAAAAATTGATTTTTCACTTTTCAAACTGGCAGGTGTAACTATTTTATTTTTTTCCAGTTTCTTCATAAATTTTATTAGCGATATAAAAATCGTATTATAAACAAAACGAACACATCCAAAAAGTCTTATTTATCAATAATTCTGATCTTTATTTGGATAAATTCTGTATTTGAATGCTAAATTATATTTCATGAAAATTACACCTCCTCTTTGATTTTTGAATATTATTTTTAATTATTTCTTTAGAGATTTTCATAATTAATGATTTTCTTCGATATTTTATACAAAAAAATTGTATCATAAGAGTATCCTTTTTCAATTTTTACAAAAAAAGCAATTCATCTCCCACTTATAGAAAGCCTACGACTTCTTGCGATCTTTTTGTTAAATCACTTTTTATAAATTTTTTTATTAATAAGTTCCTTTAAGGCGAAAAACTAAAAAAATAAATCAAGTTTCTCATTTGTTTTTAAATAATATGTGGTATCATAAAAATTAAGAGAATTAAAATCAAAAATATGATAAGAGGTGATTATCTATGGGAAAAATTTATGGAAAAAAACTAAAAAGTTATTTGAATATTTCAAGGGAGGATTTGAAAGGTTTCGAGTAACGATTATTTTTGCTTTAATAAGTTTTATTCTGGTAGTTTTGATTACAGAAATTGAAGATTTAGACTTCAAACGATTTTTCTGTTGCTGTTTTGGAAGAAGTAAGGAACTGCTGTATACTTGGGATTTTTATGACTGCAATGTTTGAAGTTGTCAGGGAAGAGTATTTTGGGGAGAAGAAAAAATGGTCTTTTAGAAGCATTTATACAGTTTTGACTGTTGTCATTATTGCAATATTTTATTTTGTTTGTTTTATTGTGTATAATTATAAAATTGGATTTTTGGATGCTGTTTCCCAATTTCAATATTACTCTTTTTATTGATTCCAATTTTAAAAAAAGGGAAATAAGGAAAAAAATATCTGCAATCTGTGTTTGTGAACTTTTGTTGTATCGTGTATTTTTTTGCAACAGTGCTTTTGGATTGGAATTGTGATAATTTTTGACTACAGTTGCCGCATTATTTGGATTTGATATGTTTGGATGGTTTATTTTAAGATTTTTATTTGTATTCGTGGGTATTTGTATTTGATGTTTTGGGGATTTCCTTATTTTTTTGTCATTGCTAAAAAAAGCCAGGCGATGATTTGGAAAAGTTATGATTTTCCCTATATTTTAAAAAAATGCTTGTAAAATTTGTAATTGTTCCGCTAATTACTATTTATACAGGAATTTTGTATATTTATTTTATAAATGTAATTATATCTATGAAATTGCCAAAAAGGCTTAATTTCTCACCTTGTGCTTTGGTATACGGCATTTAGCCTGTTTATCATTATTCTAATAACTCCACTTATTAAAAGTGATAAATTTCTAGGTAATTTTAAAAAATATTTTCCATATTTTTCAATACCTTTGATATTTGCTTCATTACTTGCAATTTTTCAAAGAATTTATCAGTATGGAATTACAGAAAATCGATATTATGTGCTGCTTTTAATATTCTGGCTATTTTTCTGCATGATTTCATTCATAAGAAACTCAAAAGTTGCAAAGATTCTAATAAGCCTGATTTTATGCCTTGTAATTGCTGTTTATTCTCCATTTAACGCTGAAAGAGTGAGTGTTTACAGTCAAAGCCAGAGATTAAAAAGAATGCTTGTAAAATATGGAGCTTTAAAAAATGGGAAAATTTCAAAAATTACCCAAAATTTGACTAATAGACAAGGAAATCAGATTTATACAGTAATTGACTATATTTATTCTAGGGGAAAATCATCGGTTAAAAGTCTTGGGTTGAAAAATTCCAGCGGAAAAGTTTATGAAATTTCAGATGATTTGGAAAGAGATTTGGGAATTAAGGATTCCTGGAGAAATTATTATGGTGAAGAAGATGGGGAAGATGGTGAAAGTTATGATATTAGAAAAAGCGGTAAACTATGACTTAAAGACAGAAGAAAATACTTCAGATATTTTAGATGCAAAAGGTTATGACAATGTTATCCATTATCAAAAAAAATGGGGAGAATCTACAGACCTGACATATAAATCTGGCGAATATAAAGTTGCCATTGTAAACAAAATGATTACAGTAAGTGACAAGAACGGGAAAGAGTTAGCTAAATTTAATTGTGAAGATCTAATAAAAACAGGTGTTGGCAAAAATTAAAGACTCTCAAACTTGAAAAATTCAGGAGGTTCTGATGAAGAATATAAGGTTTTGCCAAAAAGACTTTGAATATGTTGGAACAGCAGGGGATATAAATTATAAGATTTCATTGCAAAAATATTTATGAAGAAATTACAGATGGAAAAAAATGACAGATATAAATTATGAATTTTATTTTATGTTTTTCAGAAAAAAATAATTTTTTTAAAAATTGCTATTGTAAGATAGAGATCTGTTTGATAATCATACAAACCTGGAATTTAATAAAAATAAATGTTATGAAGTAAAGGAATTTTGACTTCTTGTGAAATAAAAAAATTAAAATGTAGAGCTCTAAAAAAAGAGGATGATTAAATTATGAAAACTTTAGTTATTTTAGCACATCCAGATATGGAAAAATTCGAGAATTAACAAAAGATGGAAGGAAGAACTGGAAAAAAATATCCTGACAAAATTACAGTAAATGAACTTTACAAAAATTACCCAAATTGGGATATTGATATTGAAAGAGAGCACGAATTATTATTATCCCATGATAACATAATTATTCAATTTCCGCTTTACTGGTACACATACACTCCTTTATTAAAAAAATGGCTTGATGATGTACTTTCCTATAATTGGGCCTATGGAAATGAATATAACCTAAAAGGAAAAAAATATAGGAGTTGCAATTTCTATTGGAGGATTTGAAAGTGACTATTCAAAAAAACTGGCTCTGTGAAATTTTCAATGGATGAAATTTTGATACATTTTAAAAGCAACTGTTGAATATGTCAAAGGCAAATCTAATTTCTCATTATTTTCTTTTTGATACTGATAATATAAGTGATGAGGAACTTTCAGAAAAATGCTGGAAATTATATAAAGCATATTTTTTTAAATAATTATATTAATCTTGAATTTTAGTCAAGTAAATACTTTAAAATTTTCCAGCTATTAATAAAAGTGTAAAATTTGTGATATAATAATTTTGTTTAGTATTAATCTTATGGATTTAATTGAAAAATAAAAAAGAAAGGAAATTATTATGTTCATAGACATTATTAAAGTATTTATTTTAAGTCTTGTGGAAGGGCTTACAGAGTTTATACCTGTCAGCAGCACAGGACATATGATCATTGTGGATCAATTTTTGCAATTGTCAAGAAATGAGGAATTTGCAAATGCGTTTAAGATAATTATACAGCTAGGGGCAATTTTGTCGGTAGTTGTGTATTACTGGAAAAGAATTTTTCCGTTTGCAAAAGGACTTAGTCAAAGTCAACGGATGGATATTGTTCAAATGTGGATAAAAATAGTGATTGCAGTGCTTCCAGCAGTTGTTTTGGGACTTTTGTTCGATGATGTTATTGATAAAGTGCTGTTTAATTCAGTAGTTGTGGCAATAACGCTGATTATTTACGGAGTTATACTTATTTGGCTGGAATCTGGCGAAAAAAAGGAAGGTAAAATTACTTCAATTACTCAAATGCCTATAAAAACTGCAATTGGAGTGGGACTATTTCAATGCCTTGCGATGATTCCAGGTACTTCAAGATCCGCTGCCACTATTATTGGAGGAGTTTTGCTTGGATTAAATAGGATTTTAGCGACAGAATTTTCATTTTTCCTTGCAATTCCGACAATGCTTGGAGCGACACTTTTGAAGCTGGTGAAGCTGGGAACAGCATTAAGCGGGTATGAATGGTTTTTAATTGCACTAGGTTTTGTGCTTTCATTTATATTTGCCTATGCCGTTATTAAAGTCTTTATGAGCTATATTAAAAAAAGCATGATTTCAAGGTATTTGGATATTATCGGATCATTCTTGGAATAATTGTACTGGCACTTTATTTTTGTAGGAGTTATAAAATAGATGATAAGAGCAAATATTGAGATTAATCAGAATAAACTTGAGGAATTTGTGCGTGTACTTCTGCCTGAAAATTATGGTGTTATTTCTGAAAACAGTGAAAATAATGTAGAAATTAATGTAAATTTTTGAAAAAGGGTAAAAAAATGTGGAAAAACTTTTTCAGAAAGATTGTGGAAAAACTAGAAAAATAATGAAAAATAAAAAAATGTTGAATTAATTACTGTAAATACAGCATTGATTGACAAAAAAATAGTGGCAAAATCTTAAAAAAAGTGACATTTTCACATAAGAAGATAAATGATGAATATTTTGATCAGGCGGAAGTTATGGCAAAGGCCTCATTAATGGGAATTATTTGATAAAAAAATAAATATAAATGGGGAATCTTTAATAGGTGTGCGTCCTACAAAAGATTAGTGGGACGATTTTTAAAAAAATGGGATTGTCTTATGAAGAAATTGATGAAAATATTGGGAAAAAAATATATTTTGTAAGTGATGAAAAGCGGAAACTTCTGCTAGACATTGTAAAACGTCAAGAACCATATTTAGACAAGGAAACAATAGGAATTTATATCGGTATTGCCTTTTGTCCTACAAAATGTTCATACTGCTCATTTCCAGCCTACCTGCTACGTGGAAAATATGCTGAAAGATATGATGAATATATAGGCTCAATTTATCATGAAATCCGTGAAATTGGGCAATTAACACAGGAACTGGATTTAAAAAATTAACACGATTTACATTGGCGGAGGAACGCCTTCGATTTTAACGGTAAAAGAAATTGACAAACTTTTAAAAACAGTAAAGGAAAATTACAATTTAGATTATTTAAAGGAATTTACGTTTGAAGCTGGAAGAATTGACACGATGGATGAGGAAAAAAATTGTCAGTTATTAAAAAGTTATGGAGTAAATAAAATCAGCATAAATCCCTCAGTCTTTTTAATGAAAAAGACACTAAAAACTCGTAAATCGCTACCATAACAGGGAACAGTTTGATAATGTTTACAAAACTTGCTAAAAAAATCTTGGATTGGAAATAAATATGGACTTGATTTTTGGGACTGCCGCGTGAAAATACAGAAGATATTCTGTATACAATGGATGAAATTTCAAAGTATGACATGGAAAAATCTGACAATTCATAATCTGGCAATAAAAAAATGCAAGCCGTCTTAATAAGGAGAATTATGCTCATGAAAGACGTACTGGATTATAGGGAAAAATTTATGAAAAAAATTGAAAATGTTACTAAAAAAATAAAGGGCTTTTTCCATATTATATGTATCGCCAGAAAAAAACAGCTTTTCAATGGGGAGAAAAATCTTGGATATTCATTAAATGGATGTGAGTCGATCTATAATATTGAAATGATTGAGGAAAAATAAGACAATCATTGGGAATCAGGGGCGGGAGCGATTACGAAACTTATCTGGTTTGATGAAGAGAAAAAAAGCGGGATAATATAAAAAAAGGCTTGTAAATCCTAAAGACCCGCTAGTTTGGATAAATGAGCTGCCAGAAAAGATTGAAGCAGAAGAAATTTGAAATTCAGAAATTATTTAAAAGGTAAATTTTTTTGATTTTTGAGTTTAGTTAGGAAAAAAATTTTGTTAAAAAAATTGATATTTTTTTGGAGGAAAAAAATAATTATTATTTTTTTCCTCTTTTTTTATTTTTAATGAAGTGGCTATAATTGATAAAGTCTATAAAAATAAGGATTTATAATATATAAATTGAATTTTTTTAAAAATTTTATTTTTGGAAAAATTTTTATAATTTTTAAAAAACTAAAAAATTATAAATTTTTGAAAAATCATTAGTATATTATTTAATAATAAAAATTAGCATTTTAGAAGGATAATTTTTAAATTATTCTAGTATAGGTTTAATTTTTAAATTAATTTTTAATAAATCGCTAGAAAGTAGAATTTAAGAGGTTTTGTTCAAAAAAAGAAAGTAAAAAAATGTCATCTAAAAAAATAAACTCATAATTGTTATTATGGAAATATTAGTAATTATTGATATTACGAGGATAAGAATTATGAGGAGTAAGTAATCAATGGGGCTTGATTTTTAATGAAAGTGACATATTAAAAGATATTTTGAATTTTAAAATTGTTAATAGAAAAAAATTAGAAGAAAAAAATATGAATTTAGAATAATAGATCGTACAATTAAACATATAAATGGATTTTTTTATGTGAAAAATAATAATGGAATAATACATAAAAAGTAAAAAGTTATTTATATTATTTTGGAAAAATATTATGAAGGATTATTTAAAAGTGGATGACAGAGACATAAATATGAAAATGTCATTTAGACGAGAACTTATCACACTTATCTTGTTACTTGGGAAGGAAAAAAACTGAATATTTACAAATTTAATAAACAAATCAGAAGAAATGAACAAAATACTAAAAAAATATTCAAAAACGATTTAAAAGCAAATATTAAAAAAATTTACAATATAAAACATTTAGAATATATAAGAACAGCAAGTATAGAAAAAAATTATTTGAAAGTAAAAATTATGACTTTAAAGAGTTAAGGGAAAAACTATTTAAGGGAAATACTGATGAGAAGAATGGAAAAAGATTTATATTGGTAAGAGTACATATCAGGAAAATTTTTATTTTAAGATATTACAGGAAATTTTGGAGGTAAAAAAATATTAAATATAAAAAAGACTTCTTTTTTTGTACATTGACCAGTTTACAGGTATAATTTCAACGTATGAAAAAAATACTCAATATTAACATATTTTATTTTAAATATGAAAAGTACAAATATAAAAATTTGAATATAAGCTAAAGAGAAATGATGAAAATGAAGAGTTTTTTTATAATGATGAATAAAAATTTCTAAAAAGGGAAAAAAATTAAAAATTGATCATAAATTTATGACTTTATTTTATAAAAAAAGTTACATAGAAAAAAAGAAATCCTGAAATGATACTAGATGAAATTAATAAGTCTGTAATAATTGAAAAAAAGTCAAGAAATATTCAGAATAAAAAGGGTGGAAACTCGAAGAAGAAAGGAAGAAAAAAATAGAAGTTTATACTATTGCTGAAACATCTGTAAATTTTTGGAGATGAAAATTTATTAAATAGAAAAACTTGTAAAAAAAGTATATTCATTTGGATGAAGCTACCAAAATAAAGACATTAGTTTTAGTTGACGTGGAAGAAAATCAGATTTTAAAAGTCATTTAATAAAGTAATGAGATTTTTTTAATTTTTTTAGAAGTGGTTAAAGTGGAACATTTAAATAATTTTAAGAAGGCTATTACAAAAAAATAATACTGGTTATGAGCAAGTACTTATAATTTCTAATTCAAAAATTTTTTTAAATACAATAAGAAATTTTTCAGATATTCCAATTTTTAATTTTGTATTAGGAAAAGGAAAAAGGGAGCTTTTGCAAAGTAGAACAAATATTTTTGAAACAGATGATATATTTACGTAGAATGATGTTTCAATATTTAGAATTTAAAAAAAGATAGAAAGATAATTCATAAGTAAATTTTGTTATGGAATAGTCATTTATGTGCTTAAACTCTATAAGTTATTTTTTTCACTATTTACGGCGTTTGAGCGGATTTTTTTGTAAAAAAATTTTTTTTTAAAAAAATTTTAAAAAAATATTTGCTTTTTATGAAATTTTTTTGGGGTATAATAGGTGTAGAGTTAAGTTCAATATTATAATGATTACAAATAAACATATAACAAATATTAAAGATTGAAAGGATGTGTTGTTAAATAATGGACGCATGGAGAGGATTTAAAGAAGGAAATTGGAAAGACAACATTGATGTTACAGAATTTATCAGATTAAATTATACAGAATATTTAGGTGATGACAGCTTTTTGGAAGGACCGACTGAAGCAACTACTAAATTGTGGAAAGAGCTTTCTGAAAAATTTAAAGTAGAAAGAGAAAAAGGTATTTATGACGCTGAAACTAAAATACCTTCTCAAATAGATGCTTATGGAGCTGGATATATTGATAAAGATTTGGAAAAAATTGTAGGACTTCAAACTGATGCTCCACTAAAAAGAGCAATCTTCCCAAATGGTGGATTAAGAATGGTAAAAAACAGCTTGGAAGCTTTTGGTTATAAATTAGATCCAGAAACTGAAGAAATTTTTACTAAATACAGAAAAACTCACAATGACGGAGTTTTCTCAGCTTATACTGAACAAATAAGAAAAGCAAGACATACAGGAATTATTACAGGACTTCCAGATGCTTATGGTCGTGGAAGAATTATCGGAGATTACAGAAGAGTTGCTCTTTACGGAGTTGACAGATTGATAGCTGACAGAGAAGAACAATACAAAAATTTGGATCCAGCTGAAATGACTGAAGATGTAATTAGACTTAGAGAAGAAGTTTTTGAACAAGTTAAAGCATTAAAAGCATTAAAGAGAATGGCAGCAGCTTATGGATTTGATATCTCAGGACCAGCTACCAATGGTAGAGAAGCAGTACAATGGTTGTATTTTGCATACTTAGCCGCTACTAAAGATCAAAATGGAGCTGCGATGAGTATTGGTAGAACTTCAACATTCCTAGATATTTTCTTGGAAAGAGATTTGCAGGAAGGAACTTTGACTGAAAAAGAAGCTCAGGAAATAATGGACCATTTTGTTATGAAATTAAGAATCATAAGATTTTTAAGAACACCTGAATACGATGCATTGTTCTCAGGAGATCCAGTTTGGGTAACTGAATCAATTGGAGGAATGGGAGCAGATGGAAGATCAATGGTTACAAAAAATTCATTTAGAATTTTACACACATTGTACAACATGGGAACTTCGCCTGAACCAAACTTAACAGTTTTATGGAGTGAAAAATTACCTGAAACTTGGAAAAAATTCTGTGCCAAAGTGTCAATTGATACTTCATCAGTACAATATGAAAATGACGACATCATGAGACCACAATTCGGAAATGACTATGGAATCGCATGTTGTGTATCTCCAATGACAATTGGACATCAAATGCAATTCTTCGGAGCGAGAGTAAACTTGCCAAAAGCATTGTTATACGCAATTAACGGTGGTAAAGATGAAAAATCTAAGATTCAAGTTACACCAGTTGGACAATTTGAACCAATCAAAGGTGAATACTTGGAATTTGATGAAGTTTGGGAAAAATTAGACAAAGTATTAGACTGGTTAGCTTCAACTTATGTTAAAGCATTAAATATCATTCACTACATGCACGATAAATATTCTTATGAAGCATTGGAAATGTCATTGCACGACATCAACATTAGAAGAACAGAAGCATTTGGAATTGCTGGACTTTCAATTATTGCAGATTCACTTGCGGCTATTAAATATGGTAAAGTTAAAGTTGTAAGAGATGAAGAAGGAGATGCAGTTGACTACATCAATGAAAAAGATTATGTTCCATTCGGAAATAATGATGATGCAACTGACCAATTTGCAGTAGATATTACAAGAAGATTTATGAATAAATTGAGAACTCACAAGATGTATAGAGATGCAATCCCTACACAATCAGTATTAACTATTACTTCAAACGTTGTATATGGTAAGAAAACAGGAAATACACCTGATGGAAGAAGAGCTGGAGCACCATTTGGTCCAGGAGCAAACCCTATGCACGGAAGAGATACAAGAGGAGCTGTTGCTTCACTTGCTTCAGTAGCTAAAATCCCATTTGAAGATGCAAACGATGGAATTTCTTATACATTCGCAATTACACCAGAAACATTAGGTAAAAATGCAGATGAAAAACAAACTAACCTAGTTGGATTAATGGACGGATACTTCAACCAAACAGGACACCACTTAAATGTAAATGTATTCGGAAGAGATTTACTAGAAGATGCAATGGAACATCCTGAAAATTATCCACAATTAACAATCAGAGTTTCTGGATATGCAGTAAACTTCGTTAAATTGACTAGAGAACAACAATTAGATGTAATTAACAGAACAATTTCAAACAAAATGTAATTTTTGAAAGTTTAAAAAAATTTAAAAATTTAAATTTAGCTGTTAAACAAATTCAATTTAAGCAAATTCAATAAATTGTTAAAAAAATATGAAAAAAATGTCGCATAGTTTCATAAAAAAATATGAGTTATGCGGCATTATTTTCTATATTTGAATATAAAAATAAATATTTATATTAAATTTTATATTGAGGTTATATTAAATAAAGTAAGAGAGAAAGAGAGAATTTATATGGAAGTAAAAGGATATATACATTCATTTGAGTCTTTTGGGACAAAAGATGGACCGGGAATTAGATTTGTGCTGTTTTTACAGGGATGTCCTTTGCGATGTTTATATTGCCACAATGTTGACACCTGGAAAATTGAAGATAAAAAAATGGTGCTGACTGCACAGGAAGTTATGAAGGAAATTTTAAAAGTGAAGGGATTTATAAAAACTGGTGGAGTTACTGTGTCTGGTGGGGAACCTTTGATGCAGCCTGAATTTTTGATGGAATTGTTTAAACTTTGCCGTGAAAATAAGATTCATACGGCACTTGACACATCTGGATATATTTTTAATGAAAAGGCGAAAAAAGTGTTGGAGCTTGTGGATATGGTGCTTCTCGATATTAAGCACATAAATCCTGAAAAATATAAAATATTGACTTCTGTAGATTTGGAAAATACATTAAAATTTTGCAAAAATATCTGAAGGAAATAAATAAACCAGTTTGGTTAAGATATGTCTTAGTTCCAGGATATTCTGATGATGAAAAAAGATTTACACGACTGGGCAAAATTTGCGTCACAGCTTACAAATGTGGAAAAGGGTGGATATATTGCCATTCCATCAAATGGGAAAAATCAAAGTGGGAAAAAAATGAAAAAAAGTGTATAAATTACAAGATACGCAGACTCCTACGAAAAGAATTGATTGACAAGGCTGAAGATATTTTTTTAGATCTTATGGGTTAAAAAAATGCTGGAAAAAAATAAAAAAATAAAGGGAATTATTTCTATTTTTTTATTAGAAATTAGTTCCCTTTTAGATTTTTTTATTGTTTGAATTTTATCGAATAAATTATGTCTTTTTGCTTGTCCCAAATTATCAACTTGTGCAATTCCTATACCAATAGCTTTGGATTTAAATGGATTAAAATTATATTTTTGAAATAAACGATTGTATTTGAGATAAATTTACTTGAGAAAAGTAAAAGGTATATATGGTTCAAAAATTTGTAAATACATCTGACGAACCGTATAACTTGAAAAGTTTTTCTCTTTCTGGAATATATTTTTATCCAATCAGGAACATTTATATTTTTGGCATGATATTTAGTCAGATTGACTGTAATTTCATCTGCTAGTTGTTGTATATTTTCATTGTTTTTTTAGCATCTAGTACAAGCAATTTTTCTATCTGTTTTTCTCAACCTGTAAAAACTCTACATTGAAAGATTTTTGTCTGATTTTGCAATTTTTTTCAATGATTTCCTTAATTTTATGTAAATGATTCATATTATATTTTGTAAGATAAAGTGTTAATTGTATTATATATTTTTTTCATAAAAGGCTTTCAATTCCATTCTCTTTTTAATTTTTTTGAAATATTTTTCAACATTTGTAGTTGTGTTATTATCTAAAATTACAAAAACATTATAATCTACATTAGGATTAGAACCAAATAGCGGTATAAGAAAAAAATCAGAATTAGAATTACAACACCAATACTATCACTAGAATTAGAAGTTTTTGTATTCTGAGCTAATATTAGTAGAATCATAATCAGAAGTATTTTTGCTCTGAAACTGAAATGTCAGAATTAGAATCAGACATACTGTAATCTGTATTAGAAAAAAATATTAAAACAAAATATTATAAAAAAATTAAAAAAATATTTTTTTTTATCATAACAAAACCTCCTAAATTTCCTATTTTAGATTACTTTTTATTTGTTATAATTATACCCTAAAATAGTATAAAAAAACAAGGTTTAAAAAAATATTTTTAACAAATATCTCCTACATTTTTCCCAAAAATTTAATGCCTAGCTTATCCCTCTCATATTCAAATTTTTCAACAACCACAGCATTATATTCTTTAGACAATTTTTTTTCGATAATTTATGTAAAAAAATCTCTTCGACAATTTTTGATGTACTCATGTAATTTTTGATATTTTCAATTTTTTTGCTTATACCAATTTTTTTAGAAAAATTTTTACTTTTCTTGATAACAATTTCTGTAATTTCTTCAATTTTTCTTTACGGTAAAAACAATACTCTTTATCTTACAAGATAACAAGAAATGTCATTTCCATCTTGATTAAGCACAGCTTCTCTACCTTTTATGTGAATTTCAATTTTTCCGTCGCTATATTTTGAACCGCTTGCGGATACAACTTGGTCTAATTGAAATCTGGAATTTGATGACTTATCAATAAGTTGAATTTTGTCTGATGTAACATAAACTACAACAAATTTTTTTCCGTTACAATTAAATGTTTGGGAAGGAACTTTTTGCATGTTATCATTTGTTGGTGGATATTTTCTTACTTCATTGCTGTTATTAGATGAAGCGCAGCTCATTAATGATACACTTCCAAATATTACTAGTAATTTCTTAGCTAATTTCATCATTAGTTGCACCACCTTTCTTTAATTTTTAAAATATTCGACTTTTAGTTTAAGCTTTACAGGCTCTTACTCCATATTTAAAATATTTTTCTCCAATAAGGCTTCCTTTGGAAGATGAAGCATTAATAAATATCGAGTTTCCAACGTAGACAGCTGTGTGGTCTATTCTGTTATCAGGTCTAAAGTACATAATATCTCCCGATTTTAGATCTTTTCCTACAACTCTTGGTCCTTTTTTTATTTGTTGAGTTGAAACTTTTGGTAATTCTTGATTAAAAGTTTCACGATAAACTCTACGAGTTAATGCTGAACAATCAATTCCTTCTTTTGAATCTCCATCTAATTTATATTTAGTTCCTTTTCATTTACTATATGAAGTTAAAAGTTTTTTTCTATGTTAACTTTACGTTTTTCCTGAGCTGAACCTGAAGTCATTACTTTAGCGTGTCTTTGTTTTAGTTCTGCCATTTTAGTTTCGAGAAGAGGGCTTGTGTTTTTTGATGAAATGCTGTAAATTCTTGTATTAGGTGTTGTTGTAGAGCTTTTTTTAGTAGCTGAATTTTTTTATTAGAACTATTGGTATTACTAACTTTTTTTAGTTTTTTTGTCTCCTTTGCCTGTAAATTCGCTCCTACAAAAAGTTGACAATACACAAATAGCTGTCATAAATTTATTTTTTTCATATATTTTTATTCCTTCCAAAAATTAGTTTTTTTAATGTAGTAATAATGCTGAATAAAAACTCAGAACTAAAAATTATTTTTATTTCGAATATCATTTTTATCAATTTTTTTGATACGATAATTGTATCATTTATTTGAAAAAAATTAAATTGGTTATTTTTCTCAAAAAAATAAAAAGAGACTGTTTCACAAAAATCACTTTATGAGACAGCCCTCTGAAATACAAATTTATTTAAGGGAAAAGAATATATTTAGAATGATGTTCCGAATCCTACACCAATACGGGCATTCTTATCCTTAGTATCGTATCCACCATTTACTGAGAAATTAAAGTTTCCTATTTCCATTCCAACTTTCACTCCACTTCTAAAGTTTCCACGATTTTCATCTTTTGCAGATAATTTATAAGTTCTGTTTGTATCTACATATTTAATTTCATTTTTCTTATGATCAATTTTTTTCCAAGTTCATGTTCATACGCTAAATCTAAAGACGCTTTTTAGTTTAGTTTTATCTGTAATTTCTTTTGTATAAGCAACTTCTACACCAACAGATGGTTTAACTGAATAATAGCTATTTCCTTTAACATCCAATTCGAAAGTTCCATCTTTTTCTTTAATTCTTTCAAAATTTCCATATCCAAGCTTTAATGTTCCATAAGGTTTGATAGTACCATTTTCACCTAACTCATAAGTTTTACTAATTTCATTCTTAATTGAGAATCCATAAGCGTTGTAATCAGCTTTATTTTTCGTAAATATTTCCTGCCATAAATCTACGTTTCATAGAGTTTTTGTGAAATAAATACGTCTCCACCAAAAGTCCAATCAAAGTTGTTTTAATTCATATTTCTTATAACCACCTAATTTAAACATTGTGATATTTTCTTTTGAATGTGCAATATCTTTGAATTTATATCTATTTATTACAACACCACCGTAAAGTCCCCAATTATTATCAGTATTGTTAAATAAGTAAGAAACTCCGTAAGCTGTGCTTTTTATTGTCAGGCACTTCATTAGTTTCAAAAATCGTGTTTATTTTTTTGTCAAAAGAATGTTTCAACGTGATGTCCAGCTTTATCAGCATTGTCTTTTTGTAAAGATAAAAATTTGTTTATCTAGAAGATTATCTGTTTGATTAATTCTTTGCTGAACATTTGTATATTGGTTTCCTCTTACTTCACGGTGAGACTCTTCCTAGACTTTCAGCATCTCTTAATTTGTTCATATAGTTAAATATTTGTTTATCTTTTTCACTTGCCATAATGTATTTTTCATCAAGCGCTTTTGCAACACCTTCTGTATTTTCATCAGCAAATTTTGCATAAGATTGTTTTTTCAAAGTAACTTTTTCAATTCTACTGTCCTTAATTTCAGGATCAGCTTCCCAAATCAATGAATATGATTTTACTGTCCAGTTAGGAATATTACTCGTTTTGATCGAGTTATTAAATGGATCTAGTACATTACTTCCAACTGTAACTTCTGTATCATTAGTCTTTTCTGTAACTTCTGCTCCGATTAGCAAGTCAGCACTGTCTAATCCTAAGTTAGCTAATCCTTCTATCGGATTAGTTTTTCCAAGTGAATTTACATAAATCCCTAAACTTCTTTTAGAAGGAAGGTTTTTGGCAGGGATAGCTTTGGTTGAGAGTTTTAAACTTATTCCACTTGAACCGCTTCCGTTAATTATAAAATTACCTCCAGAAATGCTACCGTTACCTTTATTATAAATTCCTACTGAATTATTTCCAGTAATTGTAAAATTACCTCCAGAAACTTTAGCTTCATCATTGTTATAGATTCCTGCTGAATTATTTCCACTAATTATAAAAAAACATCTTCAGAACTTATAACATTATTACCTTTATTCAAGATTCCTATTGAATTATTTCCGTTAACTATAAAAATCCCCTTTAGAAATTTCAACTTTACCACCATTGTTCACTATTCCTCTTGAATTGTTTGAATTAATTTCGAAAATATCCTGTATTATTAACTATACCACCATTTGCCGATATTCCAATTCCTTCATCAGAATCAATAATAATATTCCCATTATTTGTAAATTCTGAATTTGCATCAAGAAGAACTCCAATAGCATTCTTTACAGTTGGTTCAGTTCTTATTGTACCGTTATTGACACCTTTAGATCCATTAGATAAGTACATTCCAATACTGTTATCACCTTTAATAATTATTTCTCCGTTATTTGTTAATGTTCCACCATTTATTTCAGACATTCCGCTAGAGTTTGTACCTACTTCTGTAATTCTATCATTTTCAGGGTATTCAGGTCTTGGCCTAGGTGTAGGTTTTCGTGTAGGTTTATTTTGATCGCTTCCAGTTTGACCGCTTCCAGTTTGACCGCTTCCAGTTTGACCGCTTCCGGTTTGACCGCTTCCAGTTTGACCGCTTCCAGTTTGACCGCTTCCGGTTTGACCGCTTCCAGTTTGACCGCTTCCAGTTTGACCGCTTCCGGTTTGACCGCTTCCGGTTTGACCGCTTCCAGTTTGACCGCTTCCAGTTTGACCGCTTCCGGTTTGACCGCTTCCGGTTTGACCGCTTCGGTTTGACCGCTTCCAGTTTGACCGCTTCCGGTTTGACCGCTTCCAGTTTGACCGCTTCCAGTTTGACCGCTTCCGGTTTGACCGCTTCCGGTTTGACCGCTTCCGGTTTGACCGCTTCCAGTTTGACCGCTTCCGGTTTGACCGCTTCCAGTTTGACCGCTTCCGGTTTGACCGCTTCCAGTTTGACCGCTTCCGGTTTGACCGCTTCCAGTTTGACCGCTTCCAGTTTGACCGCTTCCGGTTTGACCGCTTCCGGTTTGACCGCTTCCAGTTTGACCGCTTCCAGTTTGACCGCTTCCGGTTTGACCGCTTCCGGTTTGACCGCTTCGGTTTGACCGCTTCCAGTTTGACCGCTTCCGGTTTGACCGCTTCCAGTTTGACCGCTTCCAGTTTGACCGCTTCCGGTTTGACCGCTTCCGGTTTGACCGCTTCCAGTTTGACCGCTTCCAGTTTGACCGCTTCCGGTTTGACCGCTTCCAGTTTGACCGCTTCCGGTTTGACCGCTTCCGGTTTGACCGCTTCCAGTTTGACCGCTTTCATTATTTTGGGCATTTCCATTATTTTGAGAGTTTCCTACAGATTGGTTGTTACCGCCTGTTTCAGGTTGGTTAGGTTTTTGGTTCGGGTTAGTATTACCTGTTCCAGGATTTGGTTTGCTTGGATTCGTTGGTTTTACTTGGAGTTGTATTTATGTTTGAGGGCTTATCTGGATTTGAAGGTGTATTGTTTGCGGTTCCACCGCCGCCACCGCCGCCGCCAGAAGCGCAACTTAAAAATAGCACATAACGATGTTAAAAGCATTAAATTTCTTAACTTTTTAGATTTTTTTCTTTAAATTTCGTGTTTTCATCACACTTCCTCCTTTTTACTTTAAAAAGAAATTAATTTTTTTATTTATTTTTTGTATTTTTGTGTAAATCTATTTGAATAAATTAATTGTATGTAAAAAAATTAGACTCCTAATCATTCCTATTATATCTTGATTTTTTTAAAAAGTCAATAAAAATTAAAAATAGTTTTTAATGGAATTGTTAAATTGTTATTTTATCTATAACATTTTCATATATTTGTTTCATTTTATAGTTAAAACAGTAAAGTTTTATTTATTTATTTGTAAGATTATCCAAAAAAAATTCATAAAGAAGATTATTCATCTCATTATAATCATTATTGCGGATTGTTTGAGGTGATTGGACAAATGGTAAAGTTTGGCTTTTTCTTTTCAAGATCTTTATCTGAATCAATTAATAATTCTGCCACTTTTTTTGTAAATTCAGGATGGCATTGAAAAGCCGTAGTGCTTTTCGCTATATTTTTATAATTTGTCGTGGACATCCTTTACTTTTTGCTAAAAACTTTTGCTGTATCAGGAAGTCCTGGCATATCGCTGTGCCAATGTCCTGTTATCGCTTGTTTTCCAAAAATGCTTAATATTTTTTTATCTTCTAGTCCATCTTCAGTTAATTCAATCGGAAAAATTTCCAATTTCGCAAGAAGGACTTTTTTCTGTAGTTCCACCGTAGGCTTCTCCTAGAAGCTGAGCTCCAAGACATGCTCCAACTATGTATTTATCAGCTTTTATAGCCTTTTTAATCAAATCAATTTCAGCTTTTGGGTCAAAATAAGGAAACTCGCTATTATCTCCAATTGGACTTTGAGGACCTCCCATTACTATCAAAAAATCAAATGAATCCACATTCTCAGGTAACTTTTCATCTTGATAGACTTTTGTCATTGTGACATCGTGTCCAGAAAGTGCTGCCCAGGCAAGATAAGCTCCTGGAACTTCAAATGTTTCGTGTAATATAAAGTGTATTTTCATTGCTGTACTGCTACTAAAAATGTATTAAAAATATATTCAACACACTAGAATGTTGCTGCTTCAACGAACATACTTTTAATAAAAAAATATCTACTCGTATTTGTTTTTGCTCTCCACAGCCGTAAATTCCCGACTAGCCATCGGTACATATAATATATTCTGTTTCACTAAATCGTAGCATTCTCCTTCTTTTTTTATTTAGAATATATTATTTATGTCAATATTGTATATTGTGTAGAATTTCTCAAATTAAGACTTGCGTTGTAGTCTCTATTTATTTCAATTCCACAACAGCTACATTTATAAATTCTATCTTTTAATTTAAAATCTTGTTTTTTTGTTTCCACAGTTACTACATAACTTAGAACTCGGATAAAAATGTGCTTACAATTCTTAATTCAATATTTTTTTCTTTGCATTTATTCAAAAGTTTTGTTCTAAATTCATAAAAATTTTTGTTGTGAAATTGCCTTTTGACAAATGCCTATTTTTTTCATCATATTAGAAACTTTCAAATCTTCTATTGTTATACATTTTAACTTGGTTTTTGTTAACATATTAACAACTTTATTAATATAATCATTTCTAATACAATTTAATTTAAAAAAACAATTTAGCTATTACTAATTTTTGTTTTTTTGAAAAATTTTTACATTCATAAAAATTTTTTTCCCATCTTTTTGCAAGACAAATATTTCCTTGATTTTTTTCTTTTGCTCTTTTTTTAGTTTTTTTCAATTTTTCTAACTTTAAAAAGTTTTATTAATATTCTTAAAAAAATTTGTCCATCAGAACAAGTTGCAAAAATCTTTTTATTCCTAAATCAATTCCTATTCCTTCTTTAGTTTGTAAATTTTTCTGAATTGAATTTTTTTCTCAATTTCTTTTTTTCATTTCTAAAATAAGCGACAAAAAAATAACGATTTCCTTCTTTTTGAAATTGTAGCACTTTTTATATTTGTATTTTTTTAGGAATATATCCATATTCTTTTAATCTTACAAATTTTAAAGTAGGAATTTTTTTATTTTGTGCCTATAAAATTCAAAAATCAGTTTTATTATTTTTTTAAAAAAATAGCATTTTTGATTATTATGACTTTTTCTTTTTAAATTTTGGAAAGCTCGATATTTTGTTAAAAAAATCTTTTTAAATGCTTTTTCACTATTCATTATAGCTTGCTTATTAGATTTTTGATGAAACATCTTTTATCCAAGATTTATCAGGATTTTCTTTTATAAAAAAACATTATTTATATATTTTGAAAATTCAAATCCTGTAACAAATTTTTTTCTTTTTTTCATAAATTTCTTTTGTTATATGCTATGTAAAAAATTATATAAAAATCTTCCAGTTCCAATAGTTTTTATTAATTTTTTTCAATCTGTTCAGCTGTAGGTTTAATTTCAATTTTTATTCCTTTATAATTCTTCATCATTTTTTTATCTTTTTTTATATTTTTTTAAGTCCATCTATTCTACAAGAAAAAAATATGAATAATTGAAATTAAGTCTTCCACAAGTTCTTGCTTTGGTGATAAAGTTTGATTATTTACTACAATAATTTCACTTCCTTTTTGATTTAAGGAAATTATCAAACCAACTATATCCAAATCTAACAAATCTATCTTTATAAGAAATTAATATTTTTTTGTTTTTCAGAATATAAAATTGAATTAAATCCTTTTCTATTGTAATTTAAACCACTTCCAATATCTGTTATAATGTTTGAAACAATATAGCCTTTAGCATTAGCATATATTTTTAGAAATTCTACTTGATTTTTTTCAAGTCATCTTTTTGATTTTGGTTAGAAACACGAGCATATATAATTACATCGTTTACTTGATTTTCAACATTTTTCTTGTTGAATACCCATAATATTATAATAATCTTCTTCTGTATAATATCTTCTATTCGTTGGGGTTCTACGTGCTTTTAATATACCTTCTCTATCCCATCTTTTGCAATGTATTTACAGTTCTTCCTATCATTTTACCAAATTCATTTTGGCTTATATATTTTATTCACATCAATACAATAACATACTTTTTGAATATTTATCAACACATTTCTAAAAAAACTATTTTTTTATCTCCTTTAAGTTTTTAGATTTCTAGTAAAATCACTTTAAAAACTAACTTTTTTTGAATTTTACTAATATTTAAGTTTAAGATTAAAGAGATTAGGTATATTATATAATTTTTTTATGAAAAAAATTCAAGAAAAGGATTTGAATAAAATATAAAGACAGTTACTGTAAAAATATGGTAATCCTTTATTTTTTTGTTTAAACAGAAGTTTAAAAAGAAAAAAAGATAAAAAAGAATCTTTATTAAGTGAAGAAAAAAATTTGATTAAATTTATTTAGTCCTATATTTTTTTACTCTGTCAAATGCCGTTAAAAAAATTGCAATCTTGTAAATTTTAGAGTATAATATATTTTTAGAATGTTAGAATTATTATAGATAAAAAAATAATTGAGAAAAAGAAATGGAAAAATTGTAAAAAGTAAAGTCTTAAAAAAATTGTATAAACTTTTACATAAACTTAAAATAAAGAGAAATTATAGGAGGTTTTATGGTTGCAACAATACAAGTTAATAAGCAAAGTATAAAGCGGTTGCTGGAAAGCGGAAAAGAACAGATGTTTTTAATACCTGAATATCAAAGACCATATTCCTGGACTGAAAATGAAACTAAGACATTATTTTATGATCTTTTGGAGTTTACAGAAAGTGAGTCGAAAAAAAATAGTGAAGTAGAAGGGACATATTTTTTAGGAAGCATTGTTTCTTATGAAAATGAAGAGGGGGAACAGGAAATTATTGATGGACAGCAGAGAATAACTTCCTTATTTTTACTTCTTCGTGCCATTTATACAAAATTGATTTCTTATGAGGAAAAAACTATTGAACAGGAAAATTTTATAAGGCAAATTCAGCCTGCACTTTGGAAACAGGAAAAGCTGACTGGAGAAGTTGATTATAAAAGTGTGCTGATTACATCAAGAGTTATAGATAATGAAGGTAATAAAATTTTACAGGATATTTTTAGAAACAGGAATTGCCGATCATAAGAGAAAAAGACAACTATTCTAAAAATTATATTTTATTCCAGAGACTATTTGACAAACTTAGTGAATTAAGTCCGAACTCTAATGCTGGAATTTATTTATTACACTTTAAATAAAGTGGTAGTTTTTTTCCAATAAAAACAGATTCTCAGGATGACGCCTTAAGCGTGTTTTCCACTTTGAATGACAGGGGGCTGCCTTTGTCTGAAGCGGATATATTTAAGGCAAAAATGTATAACAGAATAAAAAAAGAATATAAGAAAATGTTTATTAAACAATGGAAAAAAACCTGAGTGAACGGGCAACTTATGCCAGAGAAAATGTAAAACAGCTGTTCTATTACTATATGTTCTATTTGAGGGCATTGGAAAAAGGATATTGCGACAACTACGCTTGGACTTAGACGTTTTTATTCTAAAAATGGATTTACAAGGCTGTATAAGTCAAATTTACTAAAACATCTGGATCAAATTCTGGATTTGTGGGTTGTAATGAACAGGCATGAATCTATTGACGACAAGCCTTGGACTGAAAACGTAAATATTATTAAAATCTTAGATACTTTGTCGGCATATCCAAATGAATCTTGGAAATATCCAGTTGTTGTGTATTATTTATCACACGGTGAAAAGGAAAATTTTGAAGCATGTTTTCTAAAATTTTTAAGAAAGCTGTTTTTAGAATTGACTGCCAATTATCTTGTAACACCAAGTGTTTCAGCAGTAAAAGCGGATATTCTCAAATTAAATGTCGATATAATTGACAATATTTCTCCAAAAGTCGCATTTAAAAATATTCCGATTACGATATTGCAGGAAAGAGTTAAAACGCCCAATAAAAATCTTGTGCGTATGATTTTAAAAATGGTTGTCTATAATAATCAAGATGAACTGTTGCCTGAAAAATGGGAAGTTGAGTATATATTACCGCAAAAATGGAGTGACCGGTTTACAGAAAGCGTGGAGAATAAAGAAGTTAAAACGCATATAAATTATATAGGAAATAAAATTCCTTTTTGAAAGAAGATTGACAATTAAAGCTACAGAAAAACTTTTTGAAAAGAAAAAAAGACAAGCTATAAAAAAATCTAAAATTAAATATGTTAGGGAGTTAATTCCAGATGATAAAAAAATGACTGGACTTTTGAAGATATTGAAAAAAAGAAATAAAAAAAGTTGCAGAAGAACTTGTGAAATTATTTATTACTTGGAATGGAGAATATGAATTTTTAAAGGAGAGAAATTTTGGAAAGTTTTATTTTTTTAGGGATTATTTTACTGGTAGGAGCGATAACTAATAATAAATCTATTGTTTTTTTGCGACAATTTTTTTGTGCTGATTCTGAAATGTCTGTTTAATATTACTGAATATTTTAAAAATAAAAGAGTCAATATTGAAGGAATAATGACTCAATTTAGAAAGGAAGGGATAAACTGGGGAGTGCTAATAATTACAATTGCAATTTTAATCCCTATTGCAACTGGAGAAATTGGCTTTTTCCCATCTGCTTTCCGCCTTTAAATCCTCAGTTGGATGGGTTTGCAATTATAAGCGGAATTACAGTTTCGATCCTTTCTTCCAAAGAGTCGGACTTCTTTCCGGGCAGCCTGAAATTACAGTTGCCCTTGTAATTGGGACAATAATGGGAGTTGTATTTTTTTTAAAGGGAATTGCAGCTGGACCAGTTATTGCCAGTGGAATTACATTTTGTATTTTTAAAGGTGCTGGAGTTATTTTTTTAAAAACATTAATTTCACTTGAAATTACACAGTTGTTTAGCAGATTTACAAAAAAATGGAAAAAAATTTAAAAAAACAAAGAAAAATGGTGTTGACAAAAACTATAGAGTATGGTATTATAAATAAGCTAGTTTATTCTGGTAATACCAATATTTTTATTGGGAGGGATAGAAACAATGAGAGTACAAGTTATTTTTAGAGTGCACTGAAACTAAGTTGAGACATTATGTTACAACTAAAAACAAAAAAACTCATCCTGAAAGATTAGAAATGAGAAAAATACAATCCAGTGCTTAAAAAGACATTCTCTTTACAGAGAAGTTAAATAATCTCATAAAAAAATAGATAGGTCAGTAGTTCAATTGGTAGAGCGTCGGTCTCCAAAACCGAAAGTTGCGGGTTCGATTCCTGCCTGGCCTGCCATTTTATTTTATGAGAATTTTTTTGATAAAGAAACTTAGTTATATATGGTTTTAAGGACTATTTATTTTTTTTAGATTAAATTTCTTTATTAAAGCAGGAGAATTTAGTTTTTTTAAAAATTCTTGGATGATTCTAGGAGATAATTATGAGCAAATTTAATTTAAAAGGATGCTATTGGGAATTTACGTGAAGAATATAAAAAAATATATTGGCCGGATAAAATTGAAATTTATCACGTTACTGTAATCGTGATCTTGATGACAGCTTTTATAGCTATATATACACTTCTTTTTGATACAGCGTTTAATTTTGTGCTGGCAAAAATAAGTCAGGTTCTAAGAAATATTTTAGGAGGCGCGTAAAGTGACTGAAGCAAATGAAAAAGTTGAAGATAAAGTTGCATACGAAAAAAAATGGTATATAATTCACACTTATTCTGGTTATGAAAAAAAAGTGGCTGCTGATTTAGAAAAAAAGAATAGAGTCGCTTGACTTGACAGATAGAGTTTTTAGAATTTTTGGTGCCTGAAGAAGAGGTGCTGGAGGAAAAAAACGTGGAAAAATGGTAAAAGTTCCAAGAAAACTTTTTCCAAGCTACGTAATGATAGAAATGCTTTCTGTTAGGGAAGAAAACGAACTAGGACTGGGATATCGTGTTGACAGTGATGCCTGGTATGTAATAAGAAATACTAATGGAGTTACTGGATTTGTCGGAGTTGGAAGTGATCCAATACCGTTGTCTGATGAAGAAGCTACAGATTTACTTTCTAAAATTGGAATTGATATTGACGGGGAGGAAAAAGCTCCAAGATTTGATATTAATTTTAAAGTTGGTGAAGTTGTTACTGTTAAAGGTGGTTCATTTGATGGACAACAGGGAGAAATTTCAGAAATTGACCATGAACATGGTAAAAATAAAAAGTAATGCTTGAAGTGCTGGGGCGTTTGACTCCTGTGGAAGTAGAGCATACTGAAATAGAAAAAAATAGATTATTAAAAATTTAAAAAAACAGAAAAAAATATTATTTTTAAAGAGAAGTATTATTAAAGAATAACAATTAGCGAAATTTTAATTTGAAAGAAAAAGTGGGAGATTTTAAAAATTCAATTACCACAGAGGAGGAAAAATGGCTAAAGAAGTAATCGGAAAGATTAAATTACAATTAGAAGCGGGGAAAGCAAATCCTGCACCACCAGTAGGGCCTGCATTAGGACAACACGGGGTAAATATTGCAGAATTCTGTAAATCATTCAACGCTCAAACACAAGATAAAATGGGATTTGTAATTCCAGTAGAAATTACTGTATATGCAGATAGAAGTTTTACATTTGTATTAAAAACACCGCCTGCATCAGACTTATTGAAAAAAGCGGCTAAAGTTAAAAAAGGTGCTGGAAATTCATTAAAAGAAGTTGCTGGAACTATAACTAAAGCTCAATTACAAGAAATTGCAGAAACTAAAATGCCAGATTTAAATGCTGGAAGTGTTGAAGCGGCTATGAATATTATTGCAGGAACTGCAAGAAGTATGGGAATTAAAAATTTCTGAATAATTAATATTAAAAATAGAGATAAGAAATAAAGAATTAAACGATTATTAGAACAAGTGGAAGGTTATAAAACCAATGACCACAGAGGAGGAAATAATAAATGGCAAAAAGAGGAAAAAGATACGATAACATTTCTCAAAAAAGTAGATAAAAATGAAAGTTTACACACCAGAAGAAGCATTGGATTTAGTTTTTGAAACTAAAAGTGCAAAATTTGTGGAAACAGTAGAATTAGCAATTAGATTGGGAGTAGATCCAAGACACGCTGATCAGCAAGTAAGAGGTACAGTTTCATTACCAAACGGAACAGGTAAGACAGTAAGAATCTTGGCTATCACAAGTGGAGAAAAATATTGATAAGGCATTGGCAGCAGGAGCAGATTTTGCTGGGGATGATGAATATATTAACAAAATTCAAGGTGGATGGCTTGATTTTGACTTAGTAATTGCTACACCTGACATGATGCCTAAACTAGGAAGATTAGGAAGAATCTTAGGAACTAAAGGACTTATGCCTAACCCTAAATCAGGAACAGTTACAACAAACATTGAACAAAACAGTTCAAGAATTTAAAAAAAGGAAAAAGTTGCATTTAAAGTTGATAAATTAGGATCAATTCACTTGCCAATCGGTAAAGTTGATTTTTACAAAGGAAGCTATCGTAGAAAAACTTCAAAGTAGCATTAGATCAAATTATCAAATTAAAAACCAGCTACTTCAAAAGGACAATATTTAAGAACAGTTGCAATCTCATTAACTATGGGACCTGGAATTAAAGTTGATCCATTATTGGCTGGAGCATTTGTTGCTAAATAGTAAATAATCTTAATAATATAAATTACCGAGCGGATTTTTTTCTGTTCGGTAATTTAAAAAAATATAAAAAAATTAATAATGATTTTTAAAAATATACTTGCAATTTTGTGAAAATTGTTGTATAATAATATATATTGGTTTATAACCATATAAATCATACAAGTAAATATAACCAAAGACAGTAGGTAGAATTTTTGATTCTTTAAACCCTACCGAGGTAAATATTATTACAAATAGATATTAAAATTAAATAATAGATATTTTTATAATATGATACCTCTGGGCTTATTGTTTTTGTTTCAGAGGTTTTTATTATAAGGAGGTGAAATGAATTGCCAGCACAAGAAAAATTAGAAGTTGTAAAAAGTCTAGTTGAAAAATTAAAAGATGCTAAAGCGGTAGTATTTGTTGATTATAAAGGGATTAGTGTTAATGAAGATACTGAACTTCGTAAAAAAATGCTAGAGAAGCAGGAGTAGAATACTTTTGTTGCTAAAAAAACAGATTGTTTAAAAATAGCGTTGAAAGAAGCAGGATTTGACACAGATGTTGATGATTTATTGGAAGGAACTACATCATTCGCAGTAGGATATGAAGATGGAGTTGCACCATCTAAATTAGTTTTTGATTTTGGGAAAAAATTAAAAGATAAATTAACAATTAAAGGTGGATTGCTAGAAACTGGAAGAGTTGAAGTATCTACTGTTGAAGCATTGGCTAAATTACCATCTAGAGATGAATTACTTGGTCAAATTGCTTACGGATTGTTGTCGCCAGTTAGAATGTTGGCTGTGGCATTGACAAATGTTGCAGAACAAAAAGGAAACTGGAGCAGCAGCTGAATAATTGAATGAAAAATATTAATAAACTAAAAATAATAAAAAAATAAACAAATTAAGAAGAAAAATTAGGAGGAAATAAAATAATGGCATTTAATAAAGAACAATTTATAGAAGACTTAAAAGCTATGTCTGTATTAGAATTAAAAGAAGTAGTTGAAGCTATTGAAGAAACATTTGGAGTATCAGCTCAACCAGTAGCAGTTGCAGGAGGAGCAGCAGCAGGAGCAGCAGCTGAAGAAAAAACTGAATTTGATGTAATCTTAGTATCTCCAGGAGGAGCTAAATTAGCAGTAATTAAAGAAGTAAGAGGAATTACTGGATTAGGACTTAAAGAAGCTAAAGAATTAGTTGAAGCTGGCGGAAAAGCAGTTAAAGAAGGAGTTTCTAAAGAAGAAGCTGAAGAAATTAAAGGTAAATTAGAAGCTGCAGGAGCAACTGTAGAAGTTAAATAGTCAAAATCAAATCAATAGTGAAGACACTCTTAGACATTACAGAGAGTGTCTTTTTCCACTATAAAACTTTAAGGTTGAATAGACAATTTATTCTTTTTTTGTATTAATTTTTAGAGATAAAAAAATAGGTCAAAAACAAATTCATATATGTAATATGGCAAAGCTGCTTGTAAAAAGAATATGGACATTGAAAAAAATAGATTGTTTTTTTAGGTAAATTTGATTATTTTTTTAAATAGTTAAATTGGAAAAAAAGTAGTTTTTGGTATAATAACTTTAAGACTAAATATAGAGGTTCAAATGTTTAAAAACAGAAGTATTTTTTTAGTCTATTTTTTTAGTTTTTTTATAATATAATTGATGTAATTTTTATTAAATAGTGCAAGAACACTCGCAACTTTAGTATGAGATGAATTGCACAAAAATTTTAGTAAGCATATAGGGAAACTTGTATGTAGACACGGAGCAAAACCGTGCAACAAAGAAACTGAATTGCTGGGAACTCTTAAAGCTAGTATAACCACAACATAATATTTAAGTGCGAATATAGTATAAGTGTGATGGTGGCGAAAGCAGAAAAAATATACTAGATGGTGCAAGGTTAAATCCTAAACATTATGATAATAGACAATCAGCAGCTAATCCTGAAAAGGAAAGTTCAACGACTATCCCTCGTGAGGGGAGTACAATACAAGCGATTGGTATTGGAAGTGGTTTCGCCTAAGTCCTTGAAATAGGATATGGATAAGATATAGTCTGTGCTTGTTAGAGATAACAAGAAGTTCATAAGAGAACTGCGTAAGTAGTAGCGTACTTATGTGAACGACGCTTCCCACTGTTGTGGGGGTTTAAAAACTTTAAAAATATTTAAAAATAAATAAAAGATATTACTTTTTTGACAAATAAAATGTAGAGTACATGGTATAATATCTCTGATAAAAAGGAGGTGATATCTATGTATTTAACTTTAAAACAACAGGTAAAAACATCTTCGTAAAAAAAGGAGTTTAGGAAATTTAAAATATTTATCTCATATAGCCAAGAACTTAACTAATGAAGCTATATATAATATTAGACAGTATTATTTTAATAAGAAAAAAAGTATTTAAGTTATAATGAAAACTATAAAAATACTTAAAAAATAGTGAGAACTATAAGAAATTAAATTCTAATATGGCTCAACAAATTCTAAAAAGAAGTAGATGGAAGTTTCAAATCATTTTTTTGGACTTTTAAAACTTGCTAAGAATGATCAATATGATAATAAAAAAATAAAAATTACCTAAATATCTTACTAAAGATGGATTTACAACTCTTGTTATAGGTTTTGTAAGATTAAAAGACGATATGCTGATAGTTCCTTATTCAAATTCGTTTAAGAAAAACTCATCAGGAAGTTAAAATTAAGCTGCCACCAGTATTAAAAAGACAAGAAGATAAAAAGAGATTAGGATAATACCAAAACAACATTCTAGGTACTTTGAAATTCAATATACTTATGAGGTAGAAGAAGTTCAAAGGGAATTAAATAAAAGAAAATGTACTAGGAATTGATTTAGGTATAGACAATCTTTGTACTTGTGTAACTAAATAATGGAGCTTCATTCATAATAGATGGTAGAAAAATTGAAAATCTATTAATCAATACTATAACAAGACAAATGCAAAATTGCAAAAGCATTAAAGATAAGCAAAAGATAGAGCATATAACATTAAGGCAAAAGAGAATAGCTAGAAAGAGAAATAATCGAATAGAAGATTATCTTTCAAAAGCAGCAAGAATAATAATAAATTATTGTCTTAATAATGATATAGGAAAAACTAGTTTTTAGGATATAACGAGAATTTTCAAAGAAATTCAAATATAGGGAGTATAAATAATCAAAAATTTTGTAAATATACCATATGGAAAAATTAAGAGATAAATTAATATATCTATGTAAACTATATGGAATAGAATTTAAGCTACAAGAAGAAAGTTATACATCAAAAAGCAAGTTTCTTTGATAGAGATGAAATTCAATATATGATAAAGAAAAATCCACAAGAATATATATTTAGTGGAAAAAAAGAATAAAAAGAGGACTATATCAAACAAATGCAGGTAAGCTCATAAATGCAGATTGTAACGGAGCATTAAATATATTAAGAAAAAAAGTAAAGTTGTGGACTTAAGTGTCCTATATAATAGAGGTGAGCTGAATACGCCTAAAAAGAATAAGGGTAGTGTAAAGCTATCAAACTTCTTAGAAAAATTTTTGAATATTTTTTTAAAGATTTTTAGAACCCTGCGACTTTAGTCGTGGGAAGTTCAGAGGAGGAATTTTTTTAAATGAACAAACTTATTGAAAGATATAGTTTCGGAAAAAAATAGTAGATAGAGGGAAATGCCGCACTTTTTAGAATTTCAGTTAAATTCTTATGAAGATTTTTTGCAGACGAAAGTGCCACCTCAAAAGAGAGAAAATAAAGGTTTTGAAGCGATCTTTAATGAAATTTTTTTCCAATTGAATCCAGCAATGGGTTATTGAAATTAGAATACTTATGGTATGAAATTCATGATAATGATGAGCCTTTAAATGATGAATTGGAATGTAAAAAAAGAGGTAAAACGTATTCTGGTCAATTAAAAGTTAGATTGAAATTAACTAACAAGAGAACAGGAGAAATTCAGGAAACATTAGTTCATTTTGGAGATATACCGCTTATGACTGATAAAGCAACGTTTATCGTAAATGGTGCAGAAAGAGTTGTTATTTCCCAATTACACAGATCACCAGGGATCACTTTTAACAAGGAATTGAATATTCAAACAGGAAAAGATGTGTTTATTGGGAAAATTATCCCTTATAAAGGAACATGGCTTGAATTTGAAACTGACAAGAATGATATTTTAAATGTAAAAAAATTGATAGAAGAAAGAAAAGTTTTATTGCCTGTTTTCCTTAAAGCAGTTGATTTTTTTCCATACTAACGAAGAAATTATGAATAATTTTTTTGAGCTAAAGGAAGTGGAATTATCAGAACTTTATTCAAAATATAAAGATACTGAACTTGAAGAAGTTTTACGTTCAAAACTGGAGGGAAGTTTTGTAAGAGAAGATATTTTTGGATGAAGAAACTGAGGGAATTTGTCGCTGAAGCCGAAGAAATCATCGACATACCTGTTATTCAAAAAAATAATAGATGCAAAGGTAGAAAAATTAAGTATTTGGGAAGTAAAACCTGAAGATAGAATAATTGCAAATGCTTTGGTACATGATAGCACTAAAAATAGTGATGAAGCGGTTATCGAAGTGTTTAGAAAATTACGTCCAGGGGATTTAGTAACTGTTGACAGTGCCAGATCGCTTGTTAAGCAGATGTTCTTTAATCCGCAAAGATATGATTTGGCAGATGTTGGAAGATATAAAGTTAATAAAAGATTAAAACTAGATGTTCCAGCAGATGTAATTGTATTGACAAAGGAAGATGTTTTGCAAACTATTGAATATGTGAAAAATCTTGTAAGCGGAGAAGGATTTACAGATGACATTGATAATTTGTCAAATAGACGTGTAAGAGGCGTTGGAGAATTGCTTTCTATTCAAATAAAAGGTGGAATGCTGAAAATGTCTAAAATGGTTAGAGAAAAAATGACAATTCAAGATATTACAACATTGACTCCACAAAGTTTGTTAAATACAAAACCTCTAAATGCACTAATTCTTGAGTTTTTTGGAAGTGGACAATTGTCACAATTTATGGATCAGTCAAATCCGTTATCTGAATTGACTCATAAGAGAAGAATTTCAGCGTTAGGACCTGGAGGACTTTCGAGAGATAGAGCGGGATTTGAAGTTCGGGACGTTCATAATTCGCATTATGGAAGAATCTGTCCAATAGAAACTCCAGAAGGACCGAATATCGGACTTATCGCTTCACTTTCAACTTATGGAAAAGTTAATAAATATGGATTTATTGAAACTCCGTTTGTAAAAAAATAAAACGATGGAAAAAGCCGATTTTAATGATATTAGATATTTAGCAGCTGATGAAGAAGAAGGATTATTTATAGCTCAAGCAGATACGCCAATTGACAAGGATGGAAATTTCTTGACTGATGAAGTTGTTTGCCGTTATGGGGATGAAATTGTGCATATTGACAAGTCAAAAGTTGATATTCTAGATGTGTCGCCAAAACAATTAGTGTCTGTTTCAGCGGGATTAATACCATTTTTGGAACACGATGATGCCAATCGTGCGTTAATGGGATCAAATATGCAACGTCAAGCAGTACCTTTATTAAAAACAGAAGCACCTTATGTTGGAACTGGACTTGAAAGAAAAAGTTGCTGTGGATTCAGGGGCAGTTATTACTTCAAAGGCAGCTGGAACTGTAACTTTTGTAGATGCAAGAAAGATTGTTGTAACTGATGAAGATGGAAAAGAATATTCTCATAGATTACTAAACTTTGAAAAAAATCTAACCAGTCAATGTGTTTACATCAAAAAAACCGATTATTGATTTGGGAGATAAAGTTCAAAAGGGAGATATTATTGCAGATGGACCATCTACTGCAGGCGGGGATTTAGCATTAGGTAAAAATATCCTGCTAGCATTTATGCCTTGGGAAGGATATAATTTTGAAGATGGAATCCTTATTTCAGAAAGACTTAGAAAAGATGATGTATTTACTTCAATTCATATTGAAGAATTTGACATTGAAGCGAGAACTACAAAATTAGGTGATGAGGAAATTACAAGGGAAATTCCTAATGTTTCTGAAGAAGCCTTGAGAAACCTTGATGAAAATGGAATTATAGAATCGGAGCACACGTAACTCCTGATGATATTCTTGTCGGAAAAAGTAACTCCTAAAGGGGAAACTGAGCCGCCAGCAGAAGAAAAACTTATTACGTGCAATCTTTGGGGAAAAGGCAAAAGATGTAAGAGATACATCACTTAGACTTCCACATGGAGTAAAAGGTACAGTTGTAGATGTACTTGAGTTATCTAAAGAAAATGGAGATGACTTGAAGGCTGGAGTAAATAAATTAATTAGAATTTACATTGCTGAAAAAAGAAAAATAATGGTTGGGGATAAAATGTCTGGACGTCATGGAAATAAAGGGGTAATCTCAAGAGTGTTGCCAATTGAAGATATGCCACATTTGGAAGACGGAACACCAATTGATGTCTGCCTTAATCCACTTGGGGTGCCATCTCGTATGAATATCGGGCAGGTACTGGAAGTTCACTTGGGACTTGCAATTGGAGATATTGATAAATATATCGCAACGCCAGTATTTGATGGTGCAAGTGAAGACGATGTAAAAAATTACTTGGAAGAAGCTGGATACAGCAGAACTGGTAAAGTAAAACTAATAGACGGAAGAACTGGACAGCCATTTGACAACCCAGTAACAGTTGGACGTATGTATATGCTAAAACTTCACCACTTGGTAGAAGACAAAATGCACGCCAGAGCAATCGGACCATATTCACTTGTTACTCAACAGCCACTTGGAGGAAAAGCCCAATTTGGTGGACAAAGACTTGGAGAAATGGAAGTCTGGGCATTGGAAGCCTACGGTGCATCAAATATTTTACAAGAAATGCTTACAGTTAAATCAGATGACATCAGTGGAAGAACAAAAAAACTTATGAAGCCATCGTAAAAGGACAAGAAATGCCAGAAGCAGATGCACCAGAATCATTTAGAGTATTAATTAAAGAATTCCAGTCACTTGGACTAGATGTGGCTCTTTATGATAAAGATGAGGGAACAAATTGAATTAGATAAAAAAATGTAGATGCTTAGTAAAATTAAATATAAAAATAGCAAGGGGTCTTGACCCTTGTCAAAGATTTACGAAAATTAATAAAAAAAATAAAAAAATTAATTTTTGGGAGAGAATATGAAAAAAAGTATTTTGTTTAGCAATTGTTTTAGCAGTTTTTGTGAATGTTAATACATTTTCTGCAAGTAAAAAGTCAAGTGGGAAAAAAAGTAATACTTCATCAACTCAGATAAATTCAGAAGCACCACAAGTTGCATTAAAATTTTTTTAAAAAGAGTACACAGAAGTTTTTAGAAAACAACACGACAGGCATTCCAAATGATGTATCTAATCCAGAAAAATTATGATGTAGAATATATTTATTTTTAAAAACAACAGATTTAATTACAGAAAGATTTAGAAATGAGTTATTAAAATTAACCATAGAATGTTATTCTGAGGAAGACAGTTTGCGGTGCAGATTTAATTACAGGACACCAATATTATGATCCTAAATTAAAAATTCTTTCCTACAATTCTAATAAAAGGAATTGTAGTAATTCAAAGTGTTGATATGCCTGATTTTAAAGTTAAAGTAAAAAGTAAAAAAATGTTGATGGAAAAATGGCTAGTCGATAATTCAGGTGCTCCTGATATGGTAGACTGGTAAAAAAATAATTAAAGATTTTTCCCACTTTACTTTTTCAAAAAAAGTGGAATAAAGAATTGAGGAGTCTTATTAAATGAGTATAAGAGATTTTGACAGTATTCAAATAAAATTGGCATCGCCAGAAAAAGATTTTAGAATGGTCGTATGGTGAAATTACGAAAGCCGAAACAATAAATTATAGAACATTAAAGCCTGAAATGGACGGATTATTCTGTGAGAGAATATTTGGGCCATCTAAGGATTATGAATGTGCCTGCAGGGAAGTATAAGAGAATGCGTTATAAAAGGCATGGTGTGTGAAAAAAATGTGGTGTTGAAGTGACAACTTCAAAGGTTGAGACGTGAAAAGAATGGGACATATTAAACTTGCTACACCGATTGCACATATCTGGTATTCTAAAGGTACGCCTAACAAAATGAGTCTTTTGTTGGGAATTAGTACGAAGGAATTGGAGTCAGTTTTATATTTTTTTCAAGATATATTGTAACTGATCCTGGAGAAACTGGGCTTGAAAAAAAGGTCAAATTTTGACAGAAAGAGAATATAAATTGCATGAAAGTCAATTTAAAGGTGAGTTTACAGCGAAAAATGGGTGCTGAAGGAGTTTTTAACTTTACTTGAGGAAATTGATTTGCATGAATTGGAAAGTAAACTTCAAAAATGAGATGGATGTGGAACATTCTACACAAAAAAAGAAGAAAAAGTTATAAAAAGATTAAAAAGTAGTAAGAGATTTGATAGAAGCTGGAAATAGACCTGAATGGATGATTTTAACTGTATTGCCAGTTATTCCAGCTGATTTAAGACCGATGGTTCAGTTAGATGGTGGAAGATTTGCTACTTCTGACTTGAATGATTTGTATAGAAGAGTAATTAATAGAAATATCAGGCTAAAAAAATTGATGTCAATTAAAGCTCCTGAAATTGTAATAAAAAATGAAAAGAGAATGTTGCAGGAAGCTGTGGATGCATTAATTGATAATGGTAGACGTGGAAAACCAGTTGTTAATCAAAGCAACAGGGAATTGAAATCACTTTCTGATATGTTAAAGGGGAAACAAGGACGTTTTAGACAAAATCTATTGGGAAAACGTGTGGATTATTCAGGAAGATCGGTTATTGTCGTTGGACCAAGTTTGAAAATGAATCAATGTGGATTGCCTAAAAAGATGGCGCTTGAACTGTATAAGCCATTCTTGATGAGAGAGCTTGTAAAAAGGGAATTGGCTTCAAATATTAAAGTTGCTAAGAAAATGGTTGAAGAAGAAGATGAAAATGTATGGGAATTGATTGAAGAAATTATTAAAAATCACCCAGTACTTTTAAATCGTGCTCCGACATTACATAGACTTTCAATTCAAGCATTTGAGCCAATTTTGATAGAAGGAAAGGCTATTAGACTTCATCCGCTTGTATGTTCTGCATTTAATGCGGATTTTGATGGTGACCAAATGGCGGTTCACCTGGTATTGTCACAGGGAAGCGCAGATGGAAGCAAAATTACTTATGCTTGCAACAAATAACATTATAGCTACATCAAATGGTGGACCAATAGCAGTTCCGTCACAAGATATGGTAATGGGATGCTATTATATGACAAAAGAGAAAAAAGGTTCAATGGGAGAAGGAAAACTGTTTTCTAGCAGAAATCAATTAATTACTGCTTATCAAAAATGGAAAAAGTGTCTGTTCATGCTATAGTGAAAAGTTAGAGTAGATGGTAATTTGATTGAAACAACGCCAGGAAGATTGATGTTTAACTTGATCTTGCCAAAAGAAGTTAGAAATTATGGAATTACGTTTGGTAAAAAGAATTGAAAAAAATCTGATCGCTGAACTTTATAAGAGATATGGATTTGAAAAAAACTTCAAAAATTACTGGATGATATTAAAGAGTTTGGATACCATTATGGTACACTTGCTGGAATTACAGTTGGAATTGAAGATTTGAAGATTCCTGAAACTAAGAAGGAAATACTTGAAAATGCTGAAAAAAGTGTGGCAGAAGTTGAGAAGCAATATAAAGCTGGAGAAATTATCAATGAAGAAAGGTACAGAAAAACAGTGGGTATTTGGTCAGAAGCTACTGAAAAAGTAACAAAAGATATGATGGATAACCTTGATGAATTTAATCCAGTTTACATGATGGCAAATTCAGGAGCCAGAGGGTCAATTGCGCAAATGCGTCAACTTGGTGGAATGCGTGGACTTATGGCGGATACGCAAGGTAGAATCATTGAAATGCCGATTAAAGCCAACTTTAGGGAAGGTCTTAACATCTTGGAATTCTTTATGTCGTCACATGGAGCGAGAAAAGGGCTTGCCGATACAGCGCTAAGAACAGCGGATTCAGGATATTTGACAAGAAGGCTTGTTGATATTTCACACGAAGTTATTGTAAATCATGATGACTGCGGATGTGAACATGGAATTGTCGTAACGGACTTGATGGATGCTGGGGAAGTTATCGAAAAATTAAGTGAAAGAATTTATGGAAGAAATTTGGCGACAGATTTAGTTCATAATGGAGAAGTTATTGCGACTAGAAATACTTTGATTGATGATGAATTGATTAAAAAAATTGAAGAATTGGATATTCGTGAAGTGGAAATCAGAACACCTTTGACTTGTAAATTGGAAAAGGGAGTTTGTAAGAAATGTTATGGATTAGATCTTTCTAACCATAAGGAAATCTTGAAAGGGGAAGCAGTTGGAGTTATTGCGGCTCAATCAATTGGAGAACCTGGTACACAGCTTACAATGCGTACTTTCCATACTGGAGGAGTTGCCACAGCGGCTTCAGTTCAATCTGATTATAAGTCGGATATTGCTGGAAAGGTTAAATTTAGAGGTATTTCTACACTTTTAGATAAAGAAGGAAAAAGAAATCGTTGTTTCTCAAAATGGACGTTTAATAATAGGAAAAACATAGATATGAAATTCAATCTGGTTCAATTTTACATGTAAAAAGATGGAGATGAAGTTAAAAAAAGGACAAATCCTAGTTGAATTTGATCCTTATCAAACGCCAATTATTACATCTGAAGAAGGTAAAGTAGAATTTAGAGATATTTATGTAAGAGAGAACATTGACGTAAAAATATGGAGTTACTGAAAAAAAGTAGCTATAAAAACCTGTGGAAAGCAGCGATGTAAACCCTAGAATCATAATTTACACAAAAGATGACAGAAGAGTGGAATATGCAGTTCCTTATGGAGCATATTTAATGGTAAATGAAGGAGATCATGTTAAAAAAAGGTCAAACTATTACAAAAAAATCTTGAAAAACAGGAGAAGGAAATAAAGATATCACTGGAGGTCTTCCTCGTGTGCAAGAATTGTTTGAAGCAAGAAATCCTAAAGGAAAAAGCTATCTTGTCAGAATTTGCAGGGCGTGTTGTATTCTCGGATAAGAAGAAAAAGGGTATGAGATTAATATTGATTGAAGATCCTGAAACTGGGGAATTAATTCAAGAATATACAGTTCCTGTGGGGGAACATCTGGTTGTAACTAATGAAATGCTGATTGAAAAAAAGGTGCTAAAAATTACAGATGGACCAGTTTCGCCTCACGATATTTTGAAAATTAAAGGGCTTGTGGAAGCACAGCAATTTATCTTGGAATCAGTACAGCAAGTTTATCGTGAACAAGGAGTTGCGGTTAATGACAAGCATATTGAAATAATCGTAAAAACAAATGTTCCAAAAAAATTAAGATTAAAGGAAGCTGGAGATTCACTATTCCTTGAAGATGAATTAATTGATAAGAAAAATTGTGGAACGTGAAAAATGAAAAAAACTTATTGCAAATGGAAAACGTCCTGCAACTTACGAACCTGTAATACAAGGTATTACAAAAGCGGCAGTAAACACAGAAAGTTTCATTTCTGCGTCATCATTCCAAGAAACAACAAAAGTTCTTGCAAATGCTGCAGTTGAAGGAAAAACAGACAGACTTGAAGGGCTTAAGGAAAATGTAATTATTGGTAAGAAAATACCAGGAGGTACTGGTTTCAAAGATTACAAATATCTGGATGCAACTTTGAAAAAGTGACATTGCCGAAGAAATTGAAACAGAGGCAGAAACGATGCGGATGGAATAAATGAAGAAATTGAAACAGTTTCAGATTTATCGGATAAATCAGTAGAAACTGTGGAAAATTCAGAAGAAACAGAAGTTTAATAAGAATTAAATTAGGTGACTGGCAAAATCTTTTGTAAATTAAAATAATTTGTCAGTTGCTTATTTGAAAATGAAAAATGCTTAATACTAAATTCCATTATAAAGTAGAGGTTAGTAAGAGTTTATTGACTATTGTTAAAAAAATCTGCTATTAAATGGAAAAATAGTTTAAGAATTAGAAAATAGGAAAAATAAATTGGATGAATAGGGGAATTTATGAAATAGTGCAAGAACACTCGCAACTTTAGTCGTGGGAGGTTCAGAAATCTGAATTTCCCTTATTCACTTAAAAAAATAAAGGTGGTTTCTTAATGAAAGGAAAAACTATTTATCGTTTCAGGGCCTTCAGGCTCAGGAAAATCAACAGTCACAAAAATTAGTAAAAGATAGATTAAATATCCCATTATCAATATCAGCTACAACTCGCAAGCCAAGAAATGGAGAAATCGATGGAAAAAGATTACTTCTTCTTAACTAAGGAAACTTTTGAACAAAAAAATAAAAAAATGATGAATTTTATGAATATGCAAATGTTCACGGCAATTATTATGGAACATTAAAGGAAGTTGTGGAAAGCAACTTGAATAAAGGATTAAATGTAATTTTGAAATTGATGTTCAAGGTGCATTAATTGCGAAGGAAAAAGAAAAAAAGATGCTGTTTTTGGTGTTTTTTTCGTACAAAGGATATGGAAACACTTGAAAAAAAGGCTTCGCAATAGAAATACTGACACAGAGGAAGTTATTCAGACACGTTTGAAAAAAATGCATTGAAAGAGCTGGAGTATGAAAAATACGATTATACAATAATAAATAATGATATTGAAGAATCTTGCAGGGAATTAATAAATATTATTAATTTGTAAAGTTAATATAAATTCTAAAATAATAGGAGAAATTATGAAAAAGGAAAAAAATAACAATAGATGAATTATTGACTAAAGTACCTAATAAATACGAACTTGCAATTATTTCAGGAAAAAAATTGCAAAAAAAGAATTTGCTAAAGGAAAAACCAAAAATCAGAAATAATGGATGAAGTTTTTTTAAGGACATTATGGAAGATGAAGTAGTTGTTATTAGAGAAAAGAATGAAGAAAAACGAAGAAAAATTAAAAAAATTTATTTGGAAAGTATTGACTATTTAAAAAAATACACTATACTAATAGTGTAGGGTATTTTTTTAGTGACTGTTTTGCGGAGGAATAGAATATAATGTTTTACAGTAAAAAAGAAATACAAAAGTTAATTGACAATCTGGACATCGTTCAAGTGATTGGTGAATATGTTAATTTGAAAAAGGCAGGTTCAGATTATAAAGGGTTATCTCCGTTTAAGGAGGAAAAGACTCCTTCCTTCACAGTCAGTCCAGTAAAAAATATTTTTAAAGATTTTAGTACTCAAATTGGTGGAAATGTAATTTCGTTTTATATGAAAATTAATGACATTGGATTTATTCAAGCGGTGGAGGAATTGTCACAAAAGTATAATATTCCGCTTAGAAAAAATAGGGGATATGAGGCAGTTAATCGGGAAACTGAGAAGAAAAAGGCTGTAAACAGGGAATATTTTGAAATAATGAAGGAAGCTCAGATATTTTTTAGGGAAAATATTGAGAAGTATGATGAAGCATTGGAATATATGAAGGAGAGGGATTTTTCGCTGGAGGAAATAAAAAAGTTTGGAATTGGATTTGCTTCGAGTTCACGAGATGATTTATTTCAATATTTACTAGAAAAAGATTTTCCAGAAGGAAAAATAATGGAACTGGGACTTGCCAAAAGAAATGAAAATGGAGAAATCTATGACAGTTTCAGAAATAGGGTAATTTTTCCGATTTACAATGCGGATGCCCAAATTGTTGGATTTGGAGGTCGTATAATTGAGAAAAATACTAACTTGCCTAAATATCTAAATTCTCCAGATTCGCCTATTTTTAAAAAAGGAAATGAACTTTTTGGAATAAAGTACCGAGGGGAAAATATTAGAAAAAAAGGTTTTGCAATGCTGATGGAAGGTTATCTTGACGTGCTGACAGCCCAGAAACATGGGTTTGAAAATGCAGTAGCAAGTCTTGGAACGGCATTTACCGAAGAGCAGGCGGAACTTTTGAAGAGATATACAGATAAGGTGCTGATTTCGTATGATAATGATGAAGCGGGAAAAAATGCGATTGTAAAAGCTGGATATATTTTGAAAAAATATGATTTTTGATGTAAAATGTCTGGTTATGGATGGAAGTGAGAAGGATCCTGATGAGTTTTTGAGAAAAAAATGGGAAAAAAAGGCTTTTTATAGAAGTTGTAAAAAAATCAGAAGAAATTTTTGACTTTTTGACAAGGGAAGCTTCAAAGGATTTGGATCTGAATAATATAAATGGCGAGAAAAAAAGTTTATTGAAAGGTTAAAAGCCATTTTTCAAATATCACGAATAATCTTAGTAAAAATCTATATTTACAGCGATTGTCAGTTAATTTTTGGAATTAATGACTTTGTATTGGAAGAATCGCTAAAAAAATATCAGTTGAAACTTCAAAAAGAAAAAGAAAAGATCATGAAACCAGAAAGTCCAGTATAAAAAGTTAAAGGAAGACTTGAATATTGCATTGGAAGAACAGACGCTTATGTACATTCTGGAATTTTTACGATTCTGAAAGGAAAAAGATGCGAAGAATTGTTAAATAAGGAATTTAGCCATTCTTTGTTTAATGAGCTGATTAAAAAGGCTGAAACTTGTAAACTTTGATATAGTACAGCTTGATAAAAAAATGATATTAGTGAAGAAAGCAGGGAAGCTGTAACACAGTTAAAATTACGGGCAGATAAAGATATTAAGTATAAGGACAGTTACTTTAAAGATAGATATTTTTATGGAAGTCTATTCTGGATGGTTTGAGCGGGAAATAAGAGAGGAAAGTAAAAAAATCAGAAGAAGAAAAATAATAAAAATAAAAAAATTGAATTAAAAAAATTGTTGTTAAAAATGAAAAAAATGTTAATAAAATTGAGGAAATAAAGAAATTATATGATGAATTTATATTGATAAGGAGACTGGGTTATGTCTGATAAAAAAACAAAATTTAAAAAAATAGTCTCGCAAATTTTTATAAAACAGGCACGAGAGCAAAAAGTTGTAAGTTACGAAGAAATAAATTCTGTTTTGTCTATTGGATTTTTCAACTGAAAAAAATTGATCAGTTAATAAAAAAAGCTGACTGATGATGGTGTTCAAATCGTAGATACTATAAAAGGAAAAGGAAGATTTATTAAAAGTTCCTGAATCTCTGGAAGATATTGAGAAAAATGGAATTATCAGATTTTGAGGATTCACATGATGAATTTGTAGAGAGTGAAATCGACGATTCGGAAGTGGATAAATTATTGCAGACAGATCTATTGAAAATGGCTGAAAGTATGGATGTGGATGAGCCAATAAAAATGTATTTAAGGGAAATTGGGCAAATTCCGTTACTTAGCTATGAAGAGGAAATTGATTATGCTCAAAGAGTTTTAAATGGAGAAGAGGAAGCCAAGCAGAAATTAATTGAATCAAATTTAAGACTTGTTGTCAGCATTGCAAAAAAACATACTAATCGTGGACTGAAAATGTTGGATTTAATTCAGGAAGGGAATATGGGGCTTATGAAGGCTGTGGAAAAATTTGAATATGAAAAAGGGTTCAAATTTTCAACTTATGCAACTTGGTGGATTAGACAGGCTATAACACGTGCGATTGCAGATCAGGGAAGAACAATAAGAATACCTGTCCATATGATTGAAACGATTAATAAAATTAAAAAGGAAAGCAGAATAATTCTTCAGGAAACTGGAAAGGAACCAACTGCAGAAGAACTGGCTAAAAAACTTGAGCTGCCTGTAGAAAAGGTAAAAAGTATTCTTGAAATGAATCAAGATCCAATCTCGCTGGAAACTCCAGTTGGAAGTGAAGAGGATAGTGAACTTGGGGATTTTGTGGAAGATGACAAATTTGCAAATCCTTATGATGCGACAACTAGAGTCCTTTTAAAGGAACAGCTTGATGAGGTGCTGAAAACATTGAATGATCGTGAAGAGATGGTACTTAGATATAGATATGGGCTGGATGATGGTTCTCAAAAGACTTTGGAGGAAGTTGGAAAAATCTTTAATGTAACGAGAGAACGTATCAGACAGATTGAGGTAAAAGGCATTAAGAAAAATTAAGACATCCGAGCAGAAGAAAAAAATTGGAAGATTATAGGAGCTAAAGTTATTATTTAGCTCCTTTTAGATATATTTAGCATAAAAAAATATTTAAATGGGTTAAATAAATGTAATTTCTGGAGCTGTATGTCATAAATAAAATAACAAATAAGGGGAGAAATGAATGTTAAAAAATTTTTTTGAAGATATTAGAAAGAAGGGAAGTTTTAGTTTCGAGAAAAATCATTGAAAAATTACACAATGAGTGATGATGAGTTTTTTTGAGTTTCTAAAATTTATTCATCTGGAAAATGTTCCTGAAGTTAGAAATTCGACTGATGGAAGTGATTTTATTGTGCTGGAGGATGAAAATGTTTTTGTTGCGGAAAAAGACATTATAAAGTCATATTTGGAAAATATAAAGGAAAAAAATATGAGGAATTTGAGAAAAAGAGCGAGAGTGAAAGGGAAAATGAGGAATTAATTGACAAGTATTTGAAAATCGCTGTAAAGGAAAGTCTGCTTTATTCAAAATATGGATTTTCATTTTTAGATACGGTTCAGGAGGCTACGCTAGGAATTATGTCAGGGCTGAATTACTATAATCAAATTATGGAAATTACAAAGGAGCCTGAATTTTTTTATAAAAAAATTTTTGCTGTAAAAATATATTTTGGAATTTCAGAAGAATTTATTAAAAGATATTAAATCTTCAGAATTATCGTATATTTTGTATTTGAAGGTAAAAGTTGATAAAAAGCATGGGACTTTCAATGGAAGAAATAAGCCGGCAGATGAATGTCTCAACAGAATATATTGAGCAGCTGGAAATGCTGTTTGATGAAGTTGAGCCTGAAGAATTGATGGAAAAATACGCAAGTATTTGAAAAAAAGCTGATAAAATTACACAAATGTATATTTTAGAAAAATATTCCGAAAAAAATTAAATTATTTGGATGAGCAAATTTTAGTCATGACTTACGGACTTGATGATAAAAGTTTATACAGAAAAAGGAAATTGCGAGGTCATTGAATATTGCAAAAACATAATGTGAAAATCTTAAAGGAAAAAGGCACTTAATAAACTTTCCATTGATATGATGAGAAATGATTTTTGTGGAAAAAATAGCGAAGAGGCAAATTATACGGTAAATTAATAGAATTTTTTTAGAAATTGGGATTCTGAAACAAGGAGATTTGTTTGCTTGTGAAAAATATAGCAAAGTTTATTTGAAATTGAATTCAAAAAAACTATGATTGTTTTAAGTTTATATGATTTTTAATAGTTTAATTTTTGAATGGATTCGAGTATAAAATGAAAAATACTTGATGTAAAAAGGTTGAGAAGATAGGAAAAATTATAAAATAGAAAAAAACTATGAAAGGAAATAAAAATTATGAAATTATGGCAAATAATGGGAGAACTGCAGACAATTTTTCAGTCCGAAAAATAGCGGAAGAATGGGATAATGTTGGGCTTCTTGTGGGGGATAACACTAGAGAAATAAATAAAGTCCTATTTTGCTTGGATGTGACGGAAAAAGGCTGTGCAAAAGGCTGTGGATAACAATGTGGATTTGATAATTTCACATCATCCAGTTATCTTTTTCAGGATTGAAGAAAAATTACAAATGAAACTGTGCATGGGAGAAAAAAATTTTTAAAACTGATAGAAAAATAAAAATAGCAGTTTATTCAATTCATACAAATTCAGATTTTTGCAATAAATGGGCTAAATGATTTTTATAATGGATAAATTGAATTTGGATGGTGAAAAAAATAATTTTTTTAATGAACATGAATTTGAAGATTATAATCCGATAAAGAATAAAATGGAACATGTTCATGGCGGACTTGCCAGAATTAAAATATTAAATGAAAAAATGAAACTTGGGGATTTAATAGAAAGAATAAAGGATTCGCTTGGGATAAGCTATGTGAGATATGTTGGGAATAAAAATTCTTATGTGAGAAAGATTGGGCTTGTTACAGGTGGCGGAAGTTCGTTTATGTACGAAGTGGCAAATAAGATAGATGTATTTTTAACTGGGGATTTGAGATACCACGAGGCTCTGGATGCTTTGGAGGAAGGGCATATTTTAGTTGATATTGGGCATTTTGAAAGTGAATATCTGTTTGTAGATATGATGGAGCAGGAAATGAGAAAATTTTTTAAAGGAGAAATGATACGTCATTTTGAAGATGAAGTATTTAAATTAGGGATAAAATTACTTTAAAAAATAGAAATAAATCTAAAAATATACTAAAATTAGCCAAAAAAATTTTTGAATATTTAAGACAAAGTGCTATAATACCTATATAATTTCAAAAAAATTTGGTAATCAAAAATATACTTAAACTTGGGAAAATTTAGAAAATTTTTACATAATTTAACAGGAAAGTCTACGATTTCTGTAAGTGAGATTAGCTGAATTAATGAGAATTATGTAAATTTAAAGTTTGAGGATTATAATTTTGGAGGAATTTACTGTAGTTTTTGAAACAAATAATAGAAAAGGAAGGTATATTTTATGACAAATATAGCAAAGACGAAAAGCAGGATGGTATAGCAAGTTTAAAGCCTTTGGGCCTGGTATTCTTATGGCTTCGGCGGCTATTGGGGGATCTCATATTGTGGCATCTACGCAAGCGGGTGCATTATACGGATGGCAACTGGCAATTATTGTAATTTTAGTAAATATTTTTAAATATCCGTTTTTTTCCGTTTTTGGAACTCAATATACTTTAGAAAGAAAGAAATCGTTAATTGAAGGTTATGAGGAAAAAAGGAAAGATTTATTTATGGGTATTTTTTTCATTATGAATATTTTTCAGCAATTATTAATATTGCAGCAGTAGGTATTTTGACAGCAGCAATTTTTGGCAAATATCTTGAAATTGACAATTTTACCTAGTCTTACACCTGCAGCGATAGGCTTCAATGATTAATATGCTTACTACAATTGTTCTTGTGGGATCGCTTGCAATGATGATATTTGGAGGTTATAAACTTTTAGACAGTTCATCGAAAATTTATTGTTGTTTCATTGACAATAGCGACAGTTGTTGCTGTTATTATAGCATTATTTAAGCATCACCCTATGGCACCGAATTTTGTAGCTCCATCTCCATGGAAATTAAAGGCATTGCCATTTATCATATCATTGATGGGATGGATGCCTGCACCGATTGAGATTTCAGCAATTAATTCGATGTGGACTGTTGAAAAGCAGCATGAAATGAAAGTGCCACGTAAAATTGCGATGCTTGACTTTAATGTAGGTTATTTTGTTACAACAATATTAGCCTTTGTGTTTTTAGCGCTTGGAGCATTGATTCAGTATGGTACAGGAACTGCGATTAAAGGAGCAAGTGCAGCTTATATTACTCAATTTATAAAAATGTACTCAAGTGTAATTGGAAACTGGTCTGGACTTCTTATTGCATTTATCGCATTTATGTGTATTTTTGGTACGACAATTACAGTTGTGGATGGTTATTCACGTGCAAATGCTGAAACTTTACGTTTGATTCGTAAGCAAAAGGAAATAACAACTGCACATTTCAATACTTGGATGATCGTAACTGTAATTTTAGCAATGATTATAGTATTTTTCTTTGCTGGAAATGTGGCTGCAATGATGAATTTTGCAATGATATTTTCATTTGTTTCAGCTCCCGTTTATTCTTACCTTAATTTCTCACTTGTTAAAGATAACAGTAAATTGCCTGTCTGGCTATGGTTTTTGTCAGTTGCAGGGAATTGTATATTTAGCAGGATTCACAATATTTTTTTCCTTGTTTATTTATCAGGAATTTTTAAAAATAAATAAAAAAATAATGTATTTTTTTAAGTCAGGGATTTTTTTCCCGATTTTTCTTTTTATACTGTTTCCTATTTAAGTAGTGAACTATCTATAAATTTCCTTGAAAAAGAATAAAGAACATACAAAATAGAACTTCTATTTTTAAATGAGTTTAGTACAATCCTAATTTTTACTTAGCTGTTATTAGTTTTGCTGAGTATGTTTTTAATGGCAAAAATAAATTGAAAAAAATAAGTTTGATGTTATAAAAAATTATGATATAATGTTCTTTAGAAAAAAATTATCAGATATGAAAAGAGGAAAGAAAAAGGAAATGAGAAAAAAAGTAAAAAAATTGGCATTAAAAAGTAAAAAATGGTGTTGTCTATGGCATTTTTGGCTATGTCGGCGTTTTCATTTGCTGATGGCGAGAATTATTATGATTACAAGGCATTGTTAATTGGAGATGTAAATGGAAATATTATAAAGGAAGACAACAGTTTGGCAGTTCGACCTTTGGCATCAGTTACAAAAAAATTATGACATCAATATTGACATTAGATAAAAAATAAAAATCAGGGCAAATTTCATACGATGATAAGGTAACAGTTTCATCAAAAGCGGCTTCAGTTCCTTATGGGGTAAAATTGACTGCTGGAAAAACAGTATACAGTAAAGGGATTTGTTAAAGGCTACAATTATAAAGTCATCAAAATAATGCTGCTTATGCACTTGCTGAATATGTGGGAGGAGATGTGCCGAGTTTTGTACGTTCAATGAATGAAAAGGCAAGAAGTTATGGCTTAGATTCGCTTAGATATTGTTCTCCAAACGGATTGCCGCCTAGTTATACAGGTTCTTGCATGGATCAGGGAAATGCGCGTGATTTGTATAAATTAGCTCAAATAACGTTAAAAGATTATAGCGATTATTTAAATTTTTCAAAAAATAAAGTAGATTATATTGACAATGGGAATACAAAAGTGACCTCTACAAATACTCTTTTGGGAAATGTGCAAGGAGTAGATGGATTAAAGACAGGTTATCATGATGCTGCAGGTTCAAATATTGTATTGACGGCAAATAGGGGCGATGATAGAATGATAGCTGTCATTTTAGGTTCAAATCATGCGAAGGATAGAAATGCAATTGGGGCAAGGGAAATAGATGATTATTATATAAATGGCTATGCAAAGAAAAAAATAGTGGAAACAGTTATGCTTATGTAAGCAGCGATAATAACAAAAATAATAATAAGAATAAACACAATTATAATGATAATAATAATCAAAATAATAATACCAATAATAACTATAATGATAATGAAGCCAGTAATAATGTTGAAAAATAACAATACTCAAAAAGAAAGCAAAAATAGAGCAATTTTTTTAATACAATTTTTGGTAAAAATAATAATAATTCAGCAAAGAAAATAAAAAAATTATAAGTAGAAATGATATAGTAGCAGTAGCAAAAATAGGGTGAAAAATAAATATAATTTATATCCTACAAAAGATGTGGAAATAACTGCAACTCAACGACCAAATTTGACTTATACAGTAAACTTAAATTCAGGAGTGAATAAAAAAATAGTAGGGGGTAAAATTGTAGGAACTTATATTGCAACTGATGGAACGCTGACTTATAGTGGAGAGTTAATTATGAAATAATAAAAAGAGCTGTTTTTATAACGGCTCAATTTTTATTTTATTAAAAATAAATGAATAACGGAAAGGAAAAATGTCTATTGGAGTATTTGATTCAGGAATTGGAGGGCTTACTGTATTAAAGGAAATTAGAAAAAGTTTTTGCCAGATGAAAAAAATATATTATCTTGGAGATACGGCAAGAGTTCCGTATGGTGAAAAAGACAAAAGAACTGATTATAAGATATTCAAAAGGAAATCGTTGAATTTTTTTGCTGGAAAAAAATGTGAGTGCTATTGTAGTAGCTTGTAATACAGCCACTGCACTTGCATTAAAGGAATTGAAGGAAACTTTTAAAATTCCGATTATTGGAGTAATTGAAGCTGGGGCGAGAACGGCGATAGAAGCGACAAAAAATGGTAAAATTGGTGTAATTGGAACGAAGGCGACTATACAGTCTGGAAAATATGAAGAGAAATAAAACTTTTTAATAAAAAAGTGAAGGTTCTTCAAAAGGCTTGCCCACTTTTTGTTCCGGCGGTGGAAGAGGGGATTTTAAGCGGTAAGCTGGTAAATCAAATAATAAAAACGTATCTTGATGATTTTAAGGGGAAAGTAGATACTTTGATATTAGGATGTACTCATTATCCTTTGTTAAAAGATGCCATAAGTAAAATTTATCCAGATATAAAAAATTGTAGATCCAGCAAAAAGAAACAGCTTTAGATTTGAAGGAAATTTTGGAGCAGAGATGAATTTTTTTAAAAAATGATGCGAAAAAAAGATGAAGAAGTAAAATATTATGTGACAGATAGGGCAGGAAAAAAATTTAAGGAAATTGGAATTATGTTTTTTTGGAGGAAGATATTCCAAAAGTTGAATTAGTAAAATTATAGATGTTATTTATCGAGAAGTTAGAATAAATAAACGAGTCTTATTTTTATTAAATAGAGAATATAAAAAAATGGAGAAAAAGGTGTAAATGTTTGAATATATTTCAGGAAAAATTAGCAATAAAAAAATAGATTATGTTGCATTAGAAATAAATGGATTGGCATATAAAAATTCATATATCGTTGAAAACATTTGAAAAAAATAGGAAATATTGGGAATGATGAAAAATTATATATTTTTACGAATGTGAAGGAAGATGATATTTCGCTTTATGGGTTTAAAACACAAAAATGAAAGGGAACTGTTTAAGGCTTTGATAAGCATAAGCGGAGTAGGGCCAAAACTTGCAATTGCGATATTATCGACTTTTAATATGAGGGAAATTATTGAAATTGTTACAGAAGATGAGTCTAAAATTTTTACAAGAGTTCCAGGACTTGGAATAAAAAAAGGCTCAAAAAAATAATACTGGATCTGAAGGATAAAGTGAAAAAAATAGATATATCGGAAATGATTGAAGAAACTAGCAATCTATCGAACGGAAAACTGATAACTTCAGAATCCTTTGATCCTAAAATTTCACTAATGAAGGAAGATCTAAAATTAGCCTTGGAATCTTTAGGATATACAAATACTGATATTTCCAAATGGATAAAAAGATAGTGAATTGGCTCAATTAAAGGATATTAGCGAGGGCTATAAAAAAATAGTTCTGCAAAAAGATTCAAAATAAAAAAATAGTTTTGCAAAAAAATGTTAGTCCTTTTTGGTTTTACAAATAAATATGATATATAAAAAAATGTACCTTTAAACTTTTTACTTTAAAATTAAGTTTTTGGGTACATATTTTTTTACTAAAAAAATCTTTCTAATCTTATCATGTGAACTACTCCCACTTTTAGAAGTGTGAGCTTCTTGGGAAGTATCTGCTTCTGTTAGCCAAATATATTTACCAAGCTCTTTGGACAATCCCTGCCCTGATGTACGAGTATTATACCATATAATAATTATTATTTCAAGTTATGTTCTGCAATTCATCTCCCTCTTGTAGAAGAGGGAGACTTCTTGCTAGATATTGTTAAAAATCAAGGAATAGATTTATTATTAATTATTTACCATGTTTTTTTACCATAGTCTTTTTTTATTATTTCTTTTTTTCTTGAAAATTTGCAGTTCGTTTCTTTTTCTGGTTTTTTTATTAGTTATTTTTTTCTTTTTGGTTGAACGATCATCGCTTTTTTTGCTTTGGATTTTTTTGGGCTTGGGCGGCATGGCGAAAGATACAATTGATATTCCTGTAATTCCCAAAATTGCAACCATTTTTAAAAGTATTTTTTTCATATTCATATTAATCATCTCCATTCAGATTTATCTTTATTTTTTTGTTTTTGTTCATATCTCTTCTTGAACAAATATATAATATCATTTAATTTTTGACAAAAAAATATGTAAAATTTATGACTTTTTTTGTGAAATTTCAAATTATTTATTTTAAAAATTAAATTAAAAAAATATTGACAAAAAAATATAAAAATATAGTATTATTTAATTAATATTAAATATTAATTAATAAAAAAAGGAAGAAAAATGAATTATTATGAAGTGCTAGGTGTATCTGAAAAATGCTGATATTTCAGAAATAAAAGAAAAAAATATAGGAAATTGGCGATGAAATATCATCCAGACAGGAATTCAGGGGGATGAAAAATGCTACTAAAAAAATTTCGGGGAGGTAACTGAGGCTTATGAGGGTTCTTGGGGATGAAAAAGAAAAAGGGAAGAGTATGACTGTAAAAGAAAAAAATGTTCAGAGTCAAAGAAGAAATAAGAATAGAAAGGAAAAAATGTCAAGGATGAATTTTCTCAAAAATGACTTTACTTTTTGGAAGGGATTTTTAAAAAGTGCTAAGGAAATGAGAGGGATGTTTGAAAATAGTTTTAGGATGGATAAAAAGGGAGAAAAAGGGCAAGGTCGGAAAAAGAGAATATTAAAAAGTAGATTTGATCAGTTTTTTTGATGTAAAGAAAAATAATGATAATTTGGGGTAACTTTATAAATTTTTTTATAAGAAATTTTTGAGTTTAATATTATTAAAAAAATTATATAAATTTATGTTTTAAGTAAAAATAGTCATAGTTTTTGAGTTCAGTTTTAAAGGCAGTTTCACTATAAAAAAAGATAAATTGAGGGAAGGAAAAAAAGGAAATGTTATGGGGAATTAGAAGATTTTTTTGTCAAATTTTAGAAGTATTTTTTTAGACGGCCGTTTGGACGAGGCAGTATTTATCGGCTGGAAAGGCTTAGAAGTATTGCACGAATGAGGGAAAGTGGAAAAAGTAGAAGTGAAAGAAGCAGTTTGGGAGTTGACAGAGGGATTAAAAAAATATGAAAAAAACGAAAGTTAAATGCTAGAAATCAGAAAAAGTTATAAATTTTTTTAATGTGAAAAAAATATTTTTGATAATGATGGTTTTGATATTTACGTTTATTTTTGTACATTTTTCAGGATATTCTGCAAAAAGTCTTTATTTTTCGATTTTTTTATTTATATTGAGTTACACTTTATTTGCTTATTGTGGAAAGATTTTTTTGAAAAAGGTGGAAGTTCAAGAGGAAATTAGGAATATAAAAAAATGACAGGGAAAGGGAACATAATGTTTTTTTGGAAAAAGTGAAGGAAATAGAGGATTTGGAGAAAAAGTCAGATTGAGCATATTTTTTTGAAAGATTCTGAAGATTATGATATGAAAAATTTGGAAAGTTGGAAGAGCGACTTCTCTTTTTGATTGGGAAACAGACACCCTAGAAATAGGGTTGATATTGATGTAAGTGATGGAATTTATTCTAATTTAGTTAGCAGGGCTCATGGAATTTTTAAATCGAGTCAATGGGATTTGGTATTATGAGGATTTGGGTTCGCAAAATGGGAGCGGAATTGAAAGAAATCTGGATAAGCGGAAAAATAAAATTAAAAAATATACCTGTAAAAAGTGGAGTCAGGCGATATAATTTACTTAGCAACTACAAAAAAATATTATTAAAAATAAAAAAAGGCAATAATAAAAGTGGAAATTTCAAAAAAAGCCAGGGATTAAAAATTTTTATTAGAGAGTAAGAATAAAAATTTATGTTTTTTTCATGAAGTTTTAGCATTGCAGGTTTTCATAAATAGATAAGATAAAAAAATGGAGGATTATTTTAAAATGAAATTAGATAGATGTAAAAATGGGCATATATACGATGTTTCCAGATATAGTTCGTGTCCCTACTGTAAATCGGAAGGATTGGAAACAGAAGTTCAAGATGATAAAATTAATTTAGTTGAACAAATGGAAGATGAGGATAGAACTACTGCCTACTGGTCAAAGGACAGCACGGTGGATCCTGTTGTAGGGATGAGCTTACGTGTATTGAAGGGCATGACAAGGGGAAGGATTATAGAATTGTGAGTGAACGGAACTTTATTGGACGTGGGGAAAAATATGGACATCCAGATTTCAGGGGATACTATGATTTCAAGGAAAAATCATTGTTCAATAAGTTATAATCCGAAGCAGCGGAAATTTATGCTAACTCCTGGAGATTCCAATGGATTAATTTATTTAAATGGAGAAGCTGTTTATAATACGGTGGAATTGAGGGCTTATTCGGTTGTAGAAATGGGGAGAGTAAATTTGTATTTGTAAATTTGTGTGGAGATTATTTTTGATTGGGAGAAGGAAAAAAAGCCAGGGATGAAAAATTTGAGAAAAAAGATATGAGAATTTGGCTGATGAAAAAAACAGCTGGAAATATGAATTTTGTGAATAGAAATAGTAAAAAAATGGGGATTTGGAAGTAAAAATTGAAGATTATGAAGAAAAATTTATAAGTTAATGAAATTAAAGGGAGAAATGGGAAAAATGAGAAAGGATGAGGCAAAATTTATTACGGAATTTTTTTGAGCGAGGCTGGAACGAAGGCTGAAAATAGTGATTATTTTGGATATGTTTTGCTGGATAATTATGCGATTTGGGCTGTAGCTGATGGATTTGATGAGGAAGATGGGGCAAAAAGTTGCGGCAAGGATTGCTGTAGAATCTGTAATTGAATATTTTTATGCTACGTCCACGATTTAATTATGACGTTATTAAGGAAATGATGGATTATGCCAATTTGAAGGTTAAGGAAAAAAACAGGAAGAAGCTAAAAAAATATTCTCTTATGCACACTTCTCTTTTTAATCGTTATAAGCAATTATAATTCAATTTTATATGGAAATGTTGGAAATACTAGATTTTATCATATTAGAGGCGGATATATTGTTTTTTTCAAAGTAAAGATGATACGATAGCACAGCTTTTGGTGGATGAAGAAGCGTTAAATGTATCGGATATGAAATTTCATAGGCAGAGAAATGATTTACTGCAGGCAATTGGGGATTTTGGAAAAAAATTAAGCCGAATATTATAAAAAAGTCCTGTGGAGCTTATGGAAAAAAGATGTTTTTTTGCTTGACAACTGTGGGATTTTGGGAAAAATATTGATGAACATGATATGGAAAAATGATTTGTCTAGATTTGAGGATAAAAAAAGCAATGGCTGAATTCATTGGAAAAGAGAATACTCGCTTCGCTTAGGGACACTATTGAAAAATTATACGATTGCACAGGTGGAAGTGCAGGCGGTGGCAAGTCCAGAGCCGATGGAAAAGGATAGAAAGCAAATTGATAAAAAAATAATTTTGATAATAATGATTGTTGTTGTGATTATTTTATTTATTGTAATTTGGAATGTGAAAAAGGCGAAATGGGATTTTACAGGCGGCGACACAGTATGAAAAAGCTGGCGGATGAGGAAATTTTTGAAAAAGAATTTTTAATAATTCAATTGATAATTTAAAATTGGAAATTGGGGAATATGAGAAATTAAAGCCAAAAAAAGCAGAGGCATGATTGGATTTTTTTACAAATGCAGAGAAAAAAAGGAATGATGCGAATAAAAAGATTGATGAAATAAATAAAAAAATTGGAGAAACTGAAAAGATTAAGGAGGCATTTTCAGATATTAATGAAGGAAATGATCTGTTTAACAATGGAAATTATGATGAGGCAAATGAGAAGTATCAGCAGGCTAAATATAATCTGAATGACAATACTTATAAACGTGATGAGCTGAATACGGAAGAAATTTTGGCAACATTGGATTCACGGATTAATTCTGGTGTGAAACTGAAGGAAGCGAAGGCTTTAGAAATGGCTGGGGATAATGCGGTTAATGAAGGAAGTTACAATTTGGCGAAAGTCAGTTACAAAAATGCTGCAGATATGTATTTGGCAAATGGAAAGGCGGATTATGTTTCACAAATTGAGAAAAAGATAGAGGAAATAGCGGATAAGGAAAAAATGGCATATAATGGGGCAATGCTTGCGGAAAATAAAGGGGATTCATTGGCACAGAGCAACATTAATTCTTCTAGGGAGGCATATTATCAGGCACGGCAGATGTACCAGATACTCGGAGATACTGTGAAAGTAGGAGAGATTGACAATAAGATACAGGAACTTAATTCTCAGCAGAATGCTGATTTACAAACTGCTAATAATCTTGTTCAAGAGGGGCTTTCGCAAATTACGGCTAATAATCCAGCACAGGCAATAGGAATTTTTGACACAGGCTAAAAAAATATTTATCAAAAAAATGAAAGATACAAATAATGTAAATGCTGTTGGGAAATATATAAGCCAGGCACAGGAATTTATTAAATTTGAAAGCCAGAATGCTGAAAAACTGAAGGAAAAGGAACTGGAATATTCAGAAAAATTAAAATCACAGGAAACAGAATATTCAGAAAGGCTAAGACAGCAGGAAATTCAGCTGCAGCAGCAATTACAGGCAAGAGAAGCAGAAATAAAAGCACAGCAGGAACAAATGGAGATAGAGAGGCAAAAGCGGGAAGAAATATCAAGAAAAAATGGAAAAATGCCTCAAATCTGGAAATGCAGGCGGATCAGCTGGTATTAGATGAAAAAAATTTGAGGAAAAGTATTTCAAAATATGAGAAACGAAGAAAAATTTTTGGAAGAAGTAAATGCTGATGGAAATTTTGGGAATCAAGCGGCTAAGATTGAAGGTTTAAATAAAAAATTGAAAAAAAGTGAAGGATATTTGCTGAAGAAAAAGGGAGAAGAGGATCTTAAAAATAAAAAAATGGCAGGATGCTATGGAAAAAGCTTACGCAGGCAAAGGAAAAGCTGGAAAAAAATTGGGATAAAGCAAGATGAACTGGAAAAAAATAGGAAAAAGAATTGAAAAAGAGCTGTGAAAAAAAGGTAAATAAGAAATGGTGGCAGTTCTGGAAGATTTTTTTAGGAGAAGGCTAAGATTAAAAAATTGAATAACAATAGTATTAGTTAAAAAAATTATGACAGTTCACTATTTAAATGGAAAAATGATACAGGATAGGAGGGAAACATGATAAAAAAAGCGTAAAATTAAAAACTTTCTTTTTTTAAGGAATATGCAAATTGCTGAAAAAAATACGTATTCGGCATATATTCCGAATGGGAACAGGGGAATCTGGTGCATTGCTGATTTTGAGGAAAAAAATTCAGAGGCGAGAAAAATATAGAAATTGAGAAAAAAATAGGAAGTAGCGGTATTGAGAGTAAAAAAATAAAAAAAGAATGTAAAAAGGAAGAATTTGGCAAAGGCTGGAGTTCATAAAGTTATTGAAAAATATTTGGAAAATGGTAGTTTTTCAACGGAAAAATATGAAAAATTATTCAATCTTCTAAAGATAAAGTAATTTTTGAGAAAAAGTAAGTTTTTTTAAAGTTGAAAAAAATAATGAAAAAGATTTTGATTCTAAAAAAATTTTTTTATTCGCAAATTGTTGTTATTATTGACAAAGATGACATGATTGCGGGAAATATGGGGAAAAAACAGAGCTTGCTTTGTATCAGGGAAAAATAGGATTGCGGAAAAAAATATGTGGAGAGGAAATTAAGAGAATAAAGTTACAGAAAAAAATGATTATTTGCTGGCTGGAAGTCCTGAATTTTGGAAAAAAATGTTGATGAGAATGAGATTGAGGAAGTTTTTGTTGATTTGAAAAAGTAAGGAGAATATTGAGAAAAAAATTTAAGCAGGAAAAATAAAAGGCTGCTGAAGTGAAATTAAAAAAAGTCATACCATTTTTTTGTCGATTTTTGTGGAAAAATATTGAAATGGAAGATAGTGATGAAGAATTGGAAAGGGAAGTTGACAGAGAAAAAATAAGAAAAGGGAAATAGCTGTAAAAGTATACGTTTTTAATGATAATATTTTTTTATTTTTTTGTTTATTTCTGTGGGGAAAAAAATATTCAAAGGGGGAATCTGAAAAATTAGGAAGGAAAAAAATTTGGAAAGTGTGGTAGCTGGAAAAAAATTGGGGAAAAAGGCGAAATTGATGGAAAATAATTTGATTGAAAAGATGGAAATTGAAAAAAATAAAAATGATGAGAAAAGATAAAAATTGGGCTGGAAAAATGTTGAGAGTGCTGAGGAAAAAGATGGAGATGAAGGAGAAAAAAAGCAGGAGATGGAATTAAAAAGTGTGGAGGGAAAAAATAAAAAAATGCGGGAAATTTAGAAGTAGTTCAAAAATATTGAAGAAAAATGATGGAAAAAGAAAAAAATTAAAAAAATAAAGTAAGCAAAGTGAAAAATGGGTGAGAAGGAAAAAAAGTCAGAAAAAGATGGGAAAAAAAGTTGCTGGAAATGAAAAAAATCAAAAATAAAAAATTTTTAACGTAAATAATAAAAAGTTTTAAAAAAAGATCAAAATTTAAAAAAATAACAAACTTTCACAGCTTGATAAGGAAATTGAGAGGAACTGGAAAAATTTTTGGGGCGTGATAGGAATGGAAATAATTTAAAGAAAAATATAAAAAGGGAAAAAGTGAGATGGATTTTTTTATTAAAGGGAACGATGTTGAATGGGAAATATAAGATTGTGAGTTATATGGCTAAGAGTGATTTTTTTCTAATATTTATTTGGCTGAAAAATAATTTAGGGGAAAAAAAGTTGTTATTAAGAGTGTTATCCTGAAAAAAATTGTTATGAGAGATGGGAAGGAAGTTTTTACGGAAAAAAATATAGGAAAGATTTTTGAGAGATTAAAGAGATGTTTTTGGAAGGAAAAAAATGTATTTTGGAGAAATTCAGAAAGAAGTCTAAGGGAAATAGGGAAAAATTTCAAAAATAATCTTATTAAAAAAATGGTGTTATTAAAATTCTGGATTTTTTTAGTGAAAAATGGAACAAATTATATTGTTATGGAATATTTTTGGGATTACTTTGAAAGAGTATATTTTGGAAAAATAAGGTTCAAGATGAAAAAAATAAATATAAATTATATTTTGAAAAATATTTCTTAAAGTTGCAAGGGCTGTTTGTAAAAATCCATAAAAAGGGGATTATTCATTGTGATTTAAAAGCCATCAAATATTTTTGGTTGATATTAGGGGAATATTAGAATTATTGACTTTGGATCAAGTTTGAGAAAAAGGGGAAAAAGGTTGATTTTATTGAGGTTTCAGAAGGGTATTCGCCGATTGAAGTTTATTCAGAAAAGGTTCAGATTGATGAAAGAGCTGATGTTTATTCGCTTTCGGCACTTTTTGTATTTTTATGCTTTGTGGGAAGAAAAATTAGTGGGGGCAGTTAAGAGGTTTTATAAGCCAGAATTGGAATTTTGCAAGAGAAGTGATTTTAGGGTTTGAGAAAAATTGGGAAGTTTAAGGAAGTGGAAAAAAATAATAAAAAAAGGATTGGAATTTGAAAGGAAAAAAGATTTGGAAGTGTCAGGGAAATGATTGAAAAGTTAGAATTATTAAATTCTATTTAGCGAAGGGGCTTATCACCTTTACAATAAATAAAATATATCTTCTGTTTTTTTAACAAAAGATAGCAAGAAGTCTCCGACTTCTATAAGTGGGAGATGAATTGCTTTTTTTATAAAAAAATTGAAAAAAAGAATACACCTATGATACAATTTTTTTGTATAAAATATTGAATAGAAATAATTAAAAATAATATTCAAAAATCAAAAGGAGGTGTAATTTTGTGAAATATAATTTAGCATTCAAATACAGGATTTATCCAAATAAGGAACAAGAATTATTGATAAATAAGACTTTTGGATGTGTTCGTTTTGTTTACAACAAAATTTTGTATACAGCGAATAAAATTTATGAAGAAACTGGAAAAAAATAAAAATAGTTACACCTGCCAGTTTGAAAAAGTGAAAACCAATTTTTAAAAAGAAGTAGACAGTTTGGCACTTTCAAATGCTCAATTGAATGTAAAACGATCGTTTACGAATTTCTTTAAGAAGAGAGCGAAATTTCGAGGTTCAAATCTAAAAAGAATAGTGTTAAAAGTTATACGACAAATTGTGTGAATAATTCGATACGAATTGAGGAAAAACAAATATTTAATTTTGCCAAAAATTAAAAAGAATAAAAATTAAAATATCATAGAGAAATACCGAAGGATTACAAGATAAAGTCAGTAACATTGACAAACAGTAATGGAAATTACTATGTTTCTGTTTTGACGGAATTTGAAAAAAGAAATTCAAAAAAAGTAGCTAGTAATAATGATAAAGTAATTGGACTTGATTTTTTTCAATGTCTGAGTTATTTGTCAGTTCTGAAAAACCAAAGGGCTGATTATCCAAGATATTTTAGGATGTTGGAGAAAAAAATTGAAAGAATTACAAAAAAATCATTATCGAGAAAAAGTAAAATTTTTCTAAAAATTGGTATAAACAAAAAAATGAAAATATCAAGATTGCATGAGTATATCAAAAAATTGCCGAAGGGATTTTTGCATAAATTATCGAAAAAAATTATCTGAAAAATTATAATGCTGTGGTTGTTGAAAATTTGAATATGAAAGTGATGAGTCAGGCATTAAATTTTGGGAAAAGTGTAGGAGATAATGGATGGGGAATGTTTTTGAGAATGCTTGAGTATAAACTGATGTTTTTAGGAAAGCAATTTTTGAAGATAGATAAATGGTTTCCATCGTCGAAAACTTGTAGTAAATGTGGAAACGTTAAAGAGAAACTGGAATTATCAGAAAGAAGTTATAAATGTGAGTGCTGCGGGATTGAAATTGATAGAGATTACAATGCGGCATTGAATATAAAAAACATTGGAAAAGCGATGTTGGAATATTAAGAAAATAAAAGAAAACAGGGCAGGAACTACCCGAAGAGCTTGGTAAATATATTTGGCTAGCAAAAGCAGATACTTCCCAAGAAGCTCCCGCTTCTAAAAGCGGGAGTAGTTCACTTAGATTTAGTATGAGAATATAGTTCGTATAAAAAAAGTATATAATTTTATGTAAATGTATAAATTTATCGGCATAGAGATTTTTTTGTTAGAATTATATAAAAAGTTTAGATTTTTACAAATTCAATAAATAAAGGGGAAAAATATAGAGATGAAATTGTTTTATGAGGAAGAATTACGGAGAAAAAATCCTATTATGAGATGTATCAGATTGCGATTGAGGAAAAGCTGGTGGATGTGCATTTGGAAACGCCTGCGAGAGAGGAACTTATTACACTTTTGATGAAATATCGGGGAGTGAAGGCTAATTATTGTATTGACAAGTATAAAAAAAATGGGCTTGTAAATGTTCAACTGCTTTTTGACAGTAAACTTGGGGAGAGGATTCATCATGAGAATAAAATACGAGTACCGCACAAAATTATTTTGTATAAGGAGCTTGATTTGATGAGGGAGGACAATTATAAGATTGAGATTCCTGAAAATGTGAGCAGTGCAAATGTCTTTCTTATAAATGCAAATAATTATCTTTGTGGAATTTTTTTCAGCTGGAAAAAGGATTTGAAGAGCAGGAATAAATATTTTTTTGATTAGTAAAAAAAGAATTTTTTTAGAGTTGAGACATTGAGAAATAATAAGTTTTTCGTTTTTATTTTTTTTAAAGAAAATGACTTAAAAATTTATTCATGAATTTTATAATTGGAAGGAAGATGAGCCATATCCGCTTTATCCGTATCAGATGGATTATTATAAAGTTGAAATTGAAAATTTTTGTTGTAAAAAAATCTGGAAACTACGAATACTCCGCTTTGTATTGATTTTGGGACTGTAAATACAGCTCTGGGAGCATATCTGGATAGAAATTATGTGAAGGATTTGCCGACTAATGATATTTTGAATGGGAATGTTGTCATTGATGCGATAAACTATGTGAAATTTGATGATGGGGAAAAGGCATTACCGTGAGATTTTTTTCCAACATTGGTTTATGTTGAAGATTGTAGCGATAGTAATAATATTAAGTATTCGTTTGGATATGATGTGGTAAGAAAAATTGGAAAAAAATGATTATATTGTTAATGGATCGATTTTTTTATAGTTTGAAAAAGGTGGGTGCATGAGCATAATTAAGATGGAAAAAAATTAATGATGAGTTTGGGAATATTTTGTATGTAAAAAGAAAAGGAAATAATAAAAGGCTTATTTGAAATATGTTGTAAATCGTGCAGAATATATGTTTAAATGTAAATTTAAAAAAATTCATGCTTCCAGCCCTGTAAAAATTGAAAGAGCAGTTTTTGACAATGTTTCAGGAAATTTTTTTATGGTTGAAAATAACTTTAATAAAAGTTCTTATGAAAAAAATTATGAATATGAAATTATTCGTGAAAAATGCTATGGATGAAGCTATTGCTGTGCTTTTATAATACGATTGAGATACAGATAAGGAAGGGGAGATATAAGGAAAAAATGAAGAATATAGTGCTTTTAATTATTGATTGTGGTGGTGGAACTACTGATTTGGCAGCTTGTAAATATGTGATTAATAAGGACAGGATTTCATATTATCTGGATATAAGGACAAGTTTTGAAAAATGGAGATGAAAAATTTTGGGGAAATGACTTGACTTATAGGATTATGCAGTTTTTGAAGATTGTGCTGAGGGGCAAAAGTATTCTGAGAATAGGGTTGTTTCTGTTAATGATTTGATAAAATATGATAATGATATGATTTATAAAGTGATTGATGACAGCGGTGTTGATAAAATTTTTGAAAATATGAATTTGGAATATGAAAAATATGAGAAAAATAATACCGACAAAATATTCACAATTTGAAAAATAAAATGAGCGAAGAATATCAAAAAAATACGAAATAATTTTTATATGCTTTGGGAAGCTGCTGAAAAATTTAAAAAAAGAATTTTTTTACATCTGATGGAAGACTGCGGACACGTTTTGATGCACCTAGAAATTATGAAAAAAGGAATGACATTCATATAACGCAGTTAAAAAGCTGGAAAATTCACACTTATGAAAATGAAATATTTAACACAGTAACAGATTATCCAAGACATATTTTTACAATAAAGGAAATAGAAAAAATTGTAAAAGCCGATATTTACGGAATGCTTAGAAAATTTTTGAACACTTATTACAAGGAAGGGCTGCTTTTTGAGTATTCGCTTATAAAATTGAGCGGGCAATCGACTAAAATTAGTACATTTCAGGAAGTTCTGAAGGAATTTGTGCCTGGAAAAATGATAGAATACAAGGAACTTAGCCATCGTGATGATTACGAGCTAAAGTTGAACTGTCTGGATGGAGCTATAAAATATTTGGATTATAAGAGATTTGGGCATATAGATGTGGAAATTGTGAATGAAGTGCCGCTTGTGCCGTATTCTGTGTGGGTGGAAAAATATGATGGGGAAAAAGATTGAAATGATCCAGACTTCACGGAAGGCTGATATTCTGATTGGGCAAATTGACAAGAAAAGTTCGGCTGAAGAGTTGAAAATTTATGTTTATAATGCTGAAGGGGAACTTAAAAAAGAGATGATCTACAAAAATGAGGATGACTATGAGGAAATGGATGCACAGGAAATCTTGCCAGAATTTGTAAATATTATTTCTCAAAATGATACTGATACAATTCAAAAATGATACAGTTAGATTTTTTTCGTTTACACTGATTTAAATAACTGGGGATTTTTTTGTCGTGCCAATCCAAAGAAAGTCAGATCAGCTTTATCTTGGACGTAAGCAATATTTTTCCTTATGAAGATAATTTAAGTGAAAAATTCCTATTTTTGATGGAAATCACTAAAAAAAAGGGGAAAAAAATATTGAAAAAAGATGAACTAATTTGGTTAATGCCGACGATTTTTTTATTTTTATTATCCTTTTTATGATAAAAATTTTTGTACACCTAAAATTAATAGAAAATATATTATTAGTAAAATAAAACGTGAAAAATCTTGAACTTTTTGTAGATATGAAAGGAACTGTTGCTGCAAATAATGTTACTAAAAATTGGATTAGATGTAAATTTATCAGTTGACAATGTTTATTTTAAAGCTGGAGATTTTTGTGAAAAAGGACGATATAATAGTAAAATTTAGCGACTATCAGAAAAAGTGATATTAGTGAAAAAAAGAGCCTTGCTAGTCGTAAAAAAATGCACAGTTGAGGAACCTTGAAAAACAGCAGGAATTAGGGGCGGATGTGAATCAGAAAAATTCAAGAAGTAAAAGGGGAAATAGATGGATTGGAGCTGGAAGTAAAAAGATGAAATGAAAAAAATGCTGTGTTAGTTCAGAGAACTGTGAGAAGTCCGTTTGATGGATATATTGTAAAAAAATTAATGCTGTAAAGGGTGGAATTATAAATAAAAAAATGAGCCTATAGTTGTTTTGGCGAAAAAGAATGATCTGAAAATAGTAAGTGAAAGTATGACAGATGAAAAAAATTAAAAAAATTTGGGTATTGGAAATATGGCTGAAGTAAGCCTTTTTTTAGGAGAAAAAAATAAAAAAAGCTGGGGAAGAGAAAACGCTTGAGGAATTAGTTGAAATTAAAAAAATGATAAAGGCAAAAGAAGGTTTTCAAAAATAGAGATAATAAAGGAATTTAGATTTATTTTTCTGAAAGAAAAGTTATTGAAGCGGAATTATTTAAGATTAATAAAGTTGTAAATATGAATGTGCTTGAGTTTTTGCCGATTTCCTTTAAGGATTTATTTTTTTAAATGAGCAGGTGGATATTCGTGTTATTTATAGAAAGAAAGAGAATGTTTTAACTGTTTCTAAAAAAAGCGATTATTTTTAAAAAAATCAGAAAAAGTTATATTTATTTGATTGATAAAAAAATAATTTGGTTAGGAAAAGGAAGTTTTTGTTGGGGTGGATAATGGAGAAAAAGATTGAGATTTTTGGGATGAATATTGAGGAAGGGATGGAAATTGTGGAAAAATCCTGATGATAAAATTACAAATAATGTAATTGTGGAAAGAAGAAATATTCAAGATGAAGAAATTGAAAAAGAAAAAAAGAATAGAAAAAAATTAGAGAATGAAAATGAAAAAAATAGGAAATAAAATGGATGAAAATGAGAGGAGATTATTAGATTGAAGAAAAAAATAATAGATTGAAATTTTTTTAAATTATTTGAAAGTAAATATTGGGTTTAATCTAGTAAAAAGATTTATAACGTATTCATTATTCAAATGGTATTTAGTAAAAAAATAAAAGATTTTTTTCACAAGGGTAAAAAAACCCTTGCCAGTAAATAAATAAAAATAAAAGTTTTTTTAATTTGAATTGCCAATTTTGGTCATTTTTTTCCATCATCAGTTATAGAAAGTCCATTTCCGTTTGGAAAAATCAGATTTATTTAAGGAAATTATTTTTTTGATAACTAATTTTTTTCTGAGTCTATGAAAGGGCCTAAACTTCCGTAAGTTTGTCTTACAGGAATAATCTCTCCAGAGATAAAATTCCCGTTGCTGTCTATTTTAATTTTAAAAATTGGAGAAAGGCCCATAGAACCTGAAATATTTATCTTTCCAAAAGTTGCAAAATTTCCGCCACTGTAGGAAATAAATTTATTTTTGTAAAGCTCGGCTACTCTTGTAACGTGCGGTCCTTGTCCAAAAACAATATCTGCTCCATTATCTATCGCAAAATGGGCAAATTCATATACATTTCCCCGATCTTCCCCATGAAAAATTTCGTGATTTCGAGTAATATGTTCTGCTCCAGCACCTTCAGCACCGCCGTGAAACATGACAATTACAATATCAACTTTTGACTTTAATTCAGAAATAAGTTTTCTTGCATAATTGTAGTCATTCAATTTTACAGTGGCTGAATTTGGAGCAAAGGAAATAAATCCAAATTTTTTTACCATCTTTTTCTAAAATTGAACTTTCAGCAATATCTTTAATTCCAGAATATTTTATATTTAAATTATCAAGATTTTTAATAGTTTTCCTAATCCCAGTTTCTCCAAAAATCATTACTATGATTATTAGCAACACTCAAATAATCAAATCCGGCTTGCTTTTAAATATTTTTCCATATTTTTGACGGCATACGAAAAAGCATAACATACGTTTGGATTATCACAGCTTTTTCGGAGTTCCGCCATTATCAAATAAAGTTCCTTCCAGGTTTCCCACAGTAATATCTGCATTTTGAAGCACATCTTGAGTATTTTTTTCAAAAATATTTTCATCATTTTTTTGAAGTAAATCAGATGGATAATTTGAGCCAAGCATTATATCTCCAACTCCAATTATTGTAAATTCTAATTTTTCATTTGTTTTATCATTTCCATTATTTTTTTAGAAATATTTTTTTGGATTGCTAATATTTTTTTCGGCATTAATAAATCTGTTCCTAAAGTTTTTTTGAAAAAAAGGGCTTGTAATAATTAATGCAAGTGCAAAAAGCCAAAATAGCAAATAAAATTAATAGTATATTTTTTTCATTTATTAAATCCTTTTCATAGTTTATTAGTAGTCATTACAAATAAGCAATTTAGCAATTTCTTGGCAAAGGATCAAGTTTTTTTGTTACCTGATAAATAAAAATTGCAATATTAATATATTTTACATATATTTACTGTAAAAAGCAATATGATTCATAAAAAAATAATTTTTAGAAGAGAAAAAATATTCTTTACATTTTCTGTTTTTTTCTATTATACTTTAAATATGTAAAAAAACAAAAAAATTGGAGGATAAATAAATGAAAATTGCTGAAGCTCTTATTTTACGTGCTGATATTCAAAAAGAGAATTGTACAGCTGAAAACAAGACTTAATAATAATGCCAAAGTTCAGGAAAAATGAAGAACCTGCTGAAAATCCTGAACTTTTTATTAACTGAATTAGAAAATTTGATTTCGCAGTTAAATGATTTAATAGTAAAAATAAATAGAACAAATACACTTTCAAAAATTGATGGAATTTCATTGGTGGAGTTAATTGCAAAAAAAGATACGCTTTCACAAAAAGCAGGAATTTTGCGTGAATTTATTGAAATTGCAAGCCAAAAAGGTGGATTTGTATTCTACAACGGAAATAAAGGTTTTTCAGTACGGTTAATGTGTCTGAACAGCAGAAAAAGCTGGATAAATTGTCTAAGGAAATTCGGGAAACTGATACAAAGTTGCAACAGGCTAACTGGACTATTGACTTAGTTGAAGAATAAAAAAATAGTGTATTTAATATTGTAATTTATAAAAAAATAAAAAGATTTTTTTGGTGTAGATATTTTTTTAAGGTGAACATAAACCTTTGGATATTAGGGGAAAAAAATATCCTACAAGAATGAGTAATGCGGGAAGTTACAAAAGTTATGATTAATCCCAGTATTGTTACATCTGTACGAATTATTGTAATTGTTACTACCATATGTTAATTAATAATATTGAGGCTGGGTTGTGGGATTGGTTTTGCTATGTAAAAAAATTTATAAGGAGAAAAAAATTTTTATGAAAAAAATAGGGCTTGTGCCACGTTTGATTATTTCGATTATGCTTGGTATTTTACTTGGATTAGTTTTTGCCAAGTCCGATTATAAGGATTTTTGTCACGTTTTTCGTCGTTGTTTAGTAAATATTTGTCGTTTATTATTCCATTTTATGATTATTGGATTTGTTGTAACTGGAATTTCAGATTTACGTCATGGAGCGGGAAAAATTGCTTGGAATTACAACTTTACTGGCTTATCTTTCTACAATTGTTGCAGGTACGCTTTCGTATCTTATGGCAATTAGTATTTTTCCAAAAATTCTTAACTTTGCTTCGTTTACAACGGTGGAACATCCTGAAAAGAATCTTTTGACAGCTTATTTTGACATTCCAGTTGCACCAATGTTTGATGTAACTTCAGCAATTATTTTTTTGCATTCATAATGGGACTTTCGATTAGCTGGCTTAGAAATAATGGAGAAGGGCAAACTACATATAACCTTTTTCGAGAATTTTCAAAGATAATTACAAAATTGTTAAGCACATCAATTATTCCGTTGCTTCCTGTCTATATTTTTGGAACATTTATGAATATGACTTACAGTGGACAAATTTTTACAACGCTTTCAATATTTTTTTAAAGGTATTTATTTGTGTAATAATTTTGCATATTTTATATACTGCAGGTTTATTCATATTTGCTGGCGGGCTTTCAGGAAAAAAATCCATTTGTCTGTATGAAAAAAATCAGATTCCTGGATATTTTACAGCTCTTGGGACACAATCTTCAGCCGCTACAATCCCAATAAATATTGAATGTGCCAAAAGAAATGGAACATCGCCTGAAATCCGTGAATTTGTAGTTCCTTTATGTGCCACAATTCATTTAGCTGGAAGTATTATTACAATTACAAGCTGTGTTGTTACTGTACTTATGATGCACAGCATGTCCTACGGAATTTCAACAATTTTTTTCCGTTTATAATGGTACTTGGAGTAGCAATGGTAGCTGCGCCTGGAGCACCTGGAGGAGCAATAATGTCTGCACTTCCATTTTTAGGAATGGTTGGAATTGCCTCAAGCAGCCCAATGGCTTCACTCTTAATCGCACTTTACATAACACAGGATAGCTTTGGAACAGCGGCTAATGTTTCTGGAGATAATGCGATTGCCATTATAGTTGATTGGATATATCATAAATTTATAAAAAAATAAAATTAGTATGATTGAAAAAGTAGAAAATTTATGCTATAATACCAAGTGAAAATGATGGTTATATCCATATCAAACTAAAAACGGTGAAAAAAATACTCTATCTATTATTGATTAGGGTATTTTTTTATGTTATAATGCTTTGAGGTTCACCACCTCAAGTTTGGTATGGAGGGAGGTGAATGGTAATGATGAATGGTGATGTTGTTACTTTCGTTGTTATGGTTATAATTTTGTATATAATCTTTAACAAATAGATGACAAATTGCCATTTTTTGCCTCCAAGATCTGCAGGAAATTATAACCTGCAGGTTTTTCCATAAAAAAATTATAAATATAATAAATTTTAATGAGGAATAGCAGGAAATAATAAAAAAAGTGAATTACTAATTAATTTTAGTTTTTCACTTTTTTTATTATGTTATTTTTGTTTTTTTATATTAGTACCATAAAAGATTGATTCCCATTTTTCCTTACATGTTTTTACGATTTCTGGTGTCCATACAGAAGCTTGAACTTCTCCAATGTGAGCTTTTTGTAATAAAAACATGCAGATTCTTGATTGCCCGATTCCTCCACCAATTGTTAATGGTAATTCATCATTTAGAAGCATTTTGTGGAAATTAAGATTTTTTCTTTCTTCCAAGTTTAATTCTTTTAATTGACGTTCTAATGCCTCTTTATCAACACGGATTCCCATTGAAGATAATTCTAATGATTTGTCTAAAACTGGATTCCACATAATTAGATCTCCGTTTAGTTTCCAGTCATCGTAATCTGGGGCACGTCCATCGTGTCTTTTTCCAGAATTTAACACTTTTCCGATTTGCATAATGAAGATTGCCTTGTGTTCTTTTGCAAATTTGTCTTCTCTTTCATTTGGAGTTAATTCAGGATATAAATCTTCTAATTCTTGAGAAGTAATAAAAAGTAACTTCTTTTTGGTAAGAATTTTTTTCAAATTTTTTTCAAATTTTTTTCAGTCAATTCTTTTTCTGTATTTAAAAAAAGGCTTGATATATATTTTTACAGTTGCTTTTAAAAAAGTCAATATTTCTATCTTCTTTTGAAATAACTTTTTCCCCAGTCCCATTGGTCAACGTAAATTGAATGCATATTATCTAAATCTTCATCTCTTCTGATAGCATTCATATCTGTATAAATACCTTTTCCTTCTTCAACACCATATTGCTTCAATGCAATTCTTTTTCCATTTTGCAAGTGAATGTACAATTTCCAATGTTACATCTGGCATTTCCTTCATTTCAAAAAGCTACAGGACGTTCAACGCCGTTCAAATTATCATTAATCCCAACAGACTTTCTAACAAACATAGGTGCTGAAATTCTTGTTAAGTCTAATGCTTTTTGCAAGTTCTCTCAAAAACAGTCTTTTGCAGCTTTTTATTGCAATTTCTGTTTCCATGATTCCCATATTTTGGATCATAATTTTTTTGGAATTATAGTTTTTGACATATACTCTCCTTCTTTCTCAATTTTTTTATTCTACCTATAGATGTTATCAAAATTATTATCTATTGTCAAATTTTTTTTAAATTGAGCCTATTTAAGTTATTTTTTTAAAAGAAATAATCCTTTTTTTCTATTTTTTTCTAAATGGGATTTAGTATAAAAATATTGTTTTTTTTAGCATTAATATTTGAATTAGTTATAAATATATATTGTAATGATTATAAGAGATGTGTATTTTTATTAAAATTTTTTTCCGAGACCTAGAAACTCTTTTAAAAATATGGGAATTCCATAGATATGTATATTTGTCATTTTATAAAATTATGTACAAAAATGTATAATTTTTTTAACAGTAATATACAAGTAATATACAAGAAAAAGTTAAAAAAAGCCAGGATAATTCCCAGCAATTTAATTTATTTTTTTCCAATTCTTTTCTCATCTTTTCAATATTAGTATGTGTATATCTCTTAGTCATGCTTATATTGGTGTGCCCAATCATTCCAGTTATGGCACTCTCATTATTTGACACATCGGTTATCATTGTAGCAAAGGTGTGTCTGGTATCGTGTATGGTGTGCTCCATTCCTAATTTGGACATTATCATTTCAAATTCATTTTTCCGGAAATTGTTGTATACATAATAATTTTTTCCCGTTTTGTTAGGAATGAGATATTCTGTTTTGTTTTCCATCCGTTTAATTACAAGTGGAAGTATTTTTGGATGTATCGGAATTATACGGTTTTTTCCTGCTTCGGTCTTGCTTCCTCCAGTAATTATGTTTTTTGTCAAATCCACATTTGACTTTGGAAGTTTCAGAAGTTCATTTACCCTCATGCCGGTGTAAATTAATATAAGTATGACATCCGCATATCTTAGTTCCTTAATGTTATCCCAAAGCAGCGATATTTCTTCTTCAGTAAATATCTTCCTAACTATTTTAGCCTTATGCTTAGGGAGCTTAATAAATTTGCTGTAATCCTTGCTTATTATATCCATTTCCATAGCCTGCTCAAAAATCATGTTTATATAGGATCTTACACGTTTAAGAGTTCCAGTTGCTAAATTGGAAAGGCTGTCGATAAAGTTTTGAAGCTCCACCGCTTTAATACTGCTTATCTTCTTATTGTGTAAAGGTTCTAAATAGTTGTAGTATGTCCTATATGTCTTCATAGTTCCTGCTTCTATTCGGTTTTCTTTTTTCTTCATGCACATATCCATCACCTCTTTCAATGTTATGTCGGCTAAATGGACATCGTATGGGTTGATATTGTATTCAGCAAGGGCCTGCATAGCCGCTTTCCTGTTTTCAAAATATCCTATATATTTAAAAAAATTTGTTTTCCTTTATCGTTATATCCAGTTGTAATTCTAACACCAAAGGGTTTTCTTCTCCTTTTGCCTAGATTGACAACTGAACCGTATCCGTTTGGATTTTTCATAAAAAAATCACACTCCTTAGTATTGAATTTTAAAAGGTTGTGTGATATACTTCTATTGGTGTTTGTGAGTATATCACATTACTTAGCCCCTATTGCCGTAGGGGTTATTTTTTTATATCTTAAGTTTTTTTCAATAGTTACAAAAATCTTTAAATCCTAGTTTTTGTGCTTCTTCATCTGTTTTATTTGGACATAACTGTTTTTAATCCCTTTTTTTATTCCACCACCAGGAAAATCTGCATTAATTTTTAAAAAAACTAAATATTCCATTACAACAACAGTTAATGCAATTTTGTTAGTCGTTGTTTTATTTTTTTAAATCATATATATGTAATTTGCTTAACATTTCAGGAATTTTTAATTTTTTTGGCTTTGTAGTAAATTCAACATCTATGATATTAGAATTATGAGCAGATAAATTTCTAGTGAGACGTATATTTTTTTATCCAGCTTTCAAACTGATCTAAGTCTACTCCATGTATAGTTGCTATTTCTCTTCTGTATTTTTGATTTAATAATGTATACAAATCAACAACATCACCTAAAAGTAAGTAAATCAATGACTAGCCATATAGGAAGTTCGTTGGGATAATTCTTTTTTTATATTTTGTTATAATTTTTACTTTTTTTGTTTCATATCCTAAAAGGGCAAATTTCCTTTTTAAATTCTTTTTTTCTTTGTGAGAAATATAATACTGGCAGTATCTGTTTTTGTCAGTCCATTTTTTTAAAAATCCAAATATCCGAAAAGCTCCAAAAATCACGCCCTAAGATGTAGGATATATTCGTTTTTAAAGATATTTCAATTTTTCTCAGTAATTCTTAGGAAATATAATCTTAAATTTTTATCCCAATAAAAACGGTGAATGATGTCCTCAAAATACACATCATCTTTGTAATTTTCATTTTCATCCATAAATGGAAGGAAAAACTCTTTGATTTTATAATAATTTATAAACTTAAGTTTGTATTCAGCCTTTTCTTTTTCCTTCTCTAAATTTCATTCCTCGTTTTTCAAACAGTTCTACCTGCTCTTTAAAAAGTTAGATGTTTTTCCATTATAGGTATTGCTCATTCTTTTTTTCTCCTTAAAAAAACCTTTGCGTAGGCCGGAACCCTGTACTATTTAAAAGTACTGCAAAGGTATTGATATACTTTTATTGTACTTTATAATTTATAAATTGTCAAGTATTATTTTAAATTTTTCATTTTTTTACACTCTCCTATATAATAGTTTTTGTAATTTTTTTCATTTTTTTACACAACTTTTTATAGTTTTGTATTTTTTTAATCTTAATAAATCGTATCATTAGTAGGATAAAGATTTTTCCATTTTTCTGACTTCTTCAATAAATCCTGTGTAATGACTGAAGTACTTCTCATTGTAATAATATGAGGTTGTATCATTGGTAAAGTTGTAGACAATTTTGTAAAGCATGTAAGTATCCCCATAATCAGGATTATACATATAAAGTCTTATATTTACATTTTCTGGAATTAAATCCCCTTTTCTTTGGCTTAATTTCACTTCATCGAACATTCCAATTTTCTTTACAAATGTGTTAAATGCATTGACTGCTTCATCTAAACTCAGTGATTTAGCATTAATGTCATTAAGCATTAATCCTATGTCAATATCATTTTCATCGTTACTTCGCCAGTAAGCCATTAGAGTGTCGTTGTTATCACAGTAGACTTTACTGGTAAGGTTATGCTTTTTAATTATGCCGATGTACTTCTTCAAAGTTTGATTGGGTTCACTTACCCAGTTGCAAGTATTTGAAAAGCTCAAACAAGATAAAAGTATAAAAAGTAAGATTTTTTTCAAAAGTTGTATCCTCCTTTCTATAGTTTTACAAATAGTTTATTATGTACCGTACCCATTTATGCGAAACAGGTAAAACTTCCTCAAAAAGTTCCTAGTACATGTTTTAAACCTTTCAGAATGCAAATATGGTTTTTTTCCCCTTCAACTAATATATTTTTGAACATCATCTGGAATAGGACATTCAATGCTAAATGTCCATGTCAACATTGCTTTTTAAATCCATTTTAAATCTCCTTTTTCTTTTTCATTATTTTTAATTGTACTTCTCTTACTTCTTTTCTATGTTTAAAGTAAGTGTTATTTACAGATTATTCAATAATAATTTATTTTCTTTTGAATAGTACTTTCTTACCTAAATAAAGTTTTTGCATAACAACATTTTTTTAAACATGTTGTACGTCTATAAAAAAATTACCAAATGTATTAAAGCATTGAATTAACATGTCTTGGTTTAATTTTTTTCTCAGAATAAATCCATAAATTTATGGGCTCAATTTTGTTTTTGAATATCACTATAAGTCATTTTATCTTTACTAATTAATACTGTAGTTTCATACATTTCTTTTTTTCAAGAGTATTTAATTTTTTTATATAAGTTCTACTCACACCTTTTCGTAGAAAAAAATTTCTTCCCCATTAGATGTTATATGTGAAGGGAAAAAAAGAACGTTCTCTATCAACTGCATTTTTAAAAAAATTCTAGCAACATATATATGTTGATTATTTATGTTGTACTCATAAATAGGCATAAAAATATTTATTGTCGACTAGAATAATAGGTTCATTGTAATTAGTTTCAAGTCCTATTACTTGTCCGTAATTTAAAAAAAGTTACACTAACTATTTTTTTGTCAATTACTGTAATCATAAATCACACTCCTATATCATAAAATTTTTTACACAACTTTTTTATAGTTTTATTGTCTCGAGATTTCCTGATATTAACGGAAATTTTTTTGCTAACAGCATTTGATAGGATTTCCACTCTGAAACGGCATACTCCATAGCATTTTCAGCCTCATAAAGTTTTTTAGGTGAGTTATCGTCCAACCATTTCATCAATTCTTTGGTCGCCATTCGTTTCGCCGAATATGCCTTGTTAGCCTGCTTTAAAATTTCTTCACATTTTTCGTCGAATATGCTATCTCCGGTGGTATTACATTTTATATCTCTCAGCTTAGACCATATGTTAATTAAAATATCTCCTGACTTTCGAGCGTTCGAATAAGATTCATACTTGTTTGATTGGGCTAAACTTTCGGATAAAGCATTCCAACTTGGTAAATGGTAGTCCTCTAATTTAATTAACTCTTCGTAAATTCTTCTTTTTTCAGACCCCATGTCTACTTTTGGGCTTTCTTCTATCTGTTTTTCTGCTGTGGTAGAGTTACTCGTATTTCCGCTTCTAGCTGAGATTAAAACCGCAATTAAAGTGAGTACGGCAAATAAAGTAATCATTCCGATTGCATACGGATTAAATTTTGCTTTTTCTATCAGGTCTAACCAAAATTTTTTACCCCAAGCTTCATTTCCTTCATCTTTATTACTCTCCATAAAATCACACCTTTTATAAATATTTTTTTAACTGTCTTTTCTGACAAACCTGTTGTTTCTGCTAGTTTATAAGAACTTAAACACTCTCTATTTAAGATATTTTTTTAGTATATTACTTACTAGTAATAATTTTTTTCTTTATTATTCATATTTCTACCACCGTATTATTTTGATATAATAAGTATACTATATTTTTATAAATACCTAATCAAATCATTCAATATTTTTCTATTTTTCATCATTTACCAAGTCATTTGGGATCAAGTTCCCGAATACCAGTGCTGCTGGGAAGTAGTTTGCTTCATTTTCCACTTTTTCTGTCCCAAACAAGTAGTTTTCTTTCATGAATACTACGCTTTCAGAGTTCTGGAATGAATGTCCGAGTTCGTGGGAACAGATTATTCGCCTAGTCAGCTCATCGTGGCTTGAATTGATTATGATACATTTTTTTCATCCTTTATCTTACAGTACATACCAAAAAAATGATTTGAAGTTGTCTTCATAAATAATTTTTATTCCTAGTAGACTAATAAATCAAAAAGGATTGTTTGTATTATGTTCCGCTATTAATTTCCTCGCAAGGCTTTTAAATTTGTCATAGCTTTTCAATTTACGCATTTATGCTATTCCTCTTCTTTCTTTTTTCGCTGTTTTAATAAAATATCAATCACCACATTTTTGAAAACTGCCATATCATGGTCATCGTCCCCAATGTCATTAAAGAATAGCAGCCGGTTAGTCTGAGTAACTTTGTTAAACTCTGCCAGCTCTTCAGGTGTCAATACACTTGTGTCAACAACTGGCGGTGTTTCGGGTTTGGGACTGTTTTCAGTCAAATTTAATGGTCTTCTATCATCAGTCAAACCTACCAAATAATTTAAATCAACATTAAAAATATTTAGCATATGCAGCCACAAATTTGCTACTTGGTTCTGATAAGTTATTTTTCCCATCGAGACATCATACTTTTTAGTGATATTTAATCCGAACTTGGAATTAAGTTTATCAGTAAGAGCATCCATAGATAATTGTTTATCTATTCGTAATTGTTTTAATTTATCTCCAGTATTCATATCTGTTTCCTTTCTATATGGATTTATTTTATAATATATTATACCTCATTTGTTCTAAAAAAACAACATTTTTTTAAAAAAATAGAAAAAAAGTTGTTGACAAAGGAACAAAAAAATATTATAATGGATTTGTTCCTAATAAAGAACAGAAGGAGGTGACTTAATGAGTAATATAAAATATTTAGAATTAAAAAAATTCTTTTTAAGCAAAAAAATATTAAACAGTACGAAATTGCTGATTTATTAGGTATTGATAGAAGTACGTTTAACAGTAAATTGAACTCAAATAGTGCAGATTTTACTTTATCAGAAGTTAGAATATTGTGCAAGAAGTTTAATTTTAGATGCTAATAAGTATTTTTTTATTTGACTTCTCTGTTCCTAATAAAGAACAAAAATTGAAAAACGATGAGTATTGCAGACATCTAAAAAAATGCTGGCTGGAACGAAAAAGAAAGGAAGTGATGTGAGATAGGAAATGAGAAAAAAATAAAGGAGAGGAGAATTTTATGGAAGTCTTTTTGAGAAACCCCGTTGTATTAGTAACTTTGTTCAATCTGAACATATTGTTATTAAAAAGACATAGCGGAGAACAAAGAATAATTGACTATATTAATATATTTATAGTTGAGATTATCGTGTGTAATTTTTACTTTTTTTGTCTAAGATTTATAAATCTTTGATGCAAATCTACAAAATTTAAAACCCCAATGCAGTAATTGATAGCAATTTTTTTGCTAATATCTATTTTATAATTTTGTGGAGATTTATGCTTCTTTTTAAACTCAATAAATGCTAAGTGTGAAGTAATTGTATCATAAATAATTTCATTTGGAAAAAAATTTACCAGCTGGAATTTCTACTAATCCTAATCTAATAAGATTACTTAATGATACAGAAACTGTTACATTATCATAATCAAAAAAATATTTGTTAGATTAGATATTAAAGGTATATATGAACCATTTTCAATATGTTTATCAATTACATCTATTAACGGAATACTTTTTGCTATTAAAAAAACTTTTTTTAAGATTTGTGCATCTATAGGTGACATCTGTTTAATGATTTCGGTAAAAGCTGGATGTACATCCTTTTTAGTATCCTCGTTCATAGCTTTAGAAAGTAAATTTGCATACATATTTCTAAGCTCTTCACTATCCATAGAATATGAAATAGCTTGAAAAGCTGGAACTGCTACATATGGATCAGGAGGTATAATTTTTTTTCTTCAGAAACGTTTGATAATTTTTTTCTTCTAATAATTTTTCGGTTTCTTTAACATTAAATTCTTTTTAGAATCCATATTCTCAATCCACTAAGAGCAGCATTAATAGCTCTTGGTACAAGAGAGACAACTTTAGATGTTTCTGTAACACTATCTTTCAAACCATCATTGTAAATGTTATTAGATAATTTAGAATCAATTTTTATTCCCATAAATAATCACTCCTTAAAAAGTATTTTTGGTTATATTTTTTTGTAAAAAGTAATATAAGTAATTTTAATAATTATAACATAAAAGAAGGCTAGTGTGAATATTGAAAGGAAGTGGTTAAATGATGCATAAATTATCGTCAAGGGACTAAGTAATGAAAATAAAAAAACAAACACAAAAAAATTTAAGGGACGGCAATCCCGGAAAGGAAAAAAAGACTATGGAAGTTTCAGGAATCGTGGATAAGGAAACAGGCTACAAAATTGCAATTATCAATAAAGGAAGCCGCTGAATTTGTCGGCAAAGGGCAGCAGTATGTAAGAGTCGGATTGCAGACAGGAAGACTTAAATTTGGAACGGCAATTCCAAAATTCAAAGATGAAAAAGATGAACAAGCAAGAAGAAGGGCCGGGAAACACAATTGGGATTATGACATTCAGCGTATTCAAGTTGAAAAAGTACGTTGGGATAACATACGAAGAGTTTTTAAAAATGAAATTTGGAGGAATTTAAAATGAAATATGACGCTTTTAGTAATGGTAAACAATCAAAACAGGGAAGCAAGAAAAAAATGGAAGAAAGAAAAAAATTAAGAACAGAATCAAGAAACTTGTAAGAAAGGTTGGGCTATCAAAAATGACAGTTAGAGAACAAATTGAGATAGAAATGGACAAGGAAGAGATTGAGAAATGGGAGGGAAAAAATGCTGACAGTGAAAAATCTGATAAAGATACTGTTCCTGGTAACAATGACAGTACTGGTTCAGCTGGAAGTGATTAGGGAAAAAGGGCGATGGGTCGCTGGAGGGAATTTAGCATTTCCCATATTATTGACAATAATACTTTGGTGGCCGTCATTCTTTAAAAAGATGTAAAAATGGAGAACAGTTATGAAAATAAAGAGAAAATTAAAAAAACAAGAGGAAAAGCGAGTGCTTGTATCGAAGGCAAAGGATTACACAAAATTCTCAACGGATGAAAATGAAAGAGCGAAGGTCTTTTCAATGATGGGCCTGTCAAATTTATGCAAGCATTATAGAAATTATTTTAACATTCCTGGAATTACAGATGGTAATCTCCTAAGAGGTGATACCAAAATACCAAAATTGAACGAAGAAAATACCTTGTGGTACACCTTTGGACTTGAGGACATCATACAGAGAAGTTTCAGGATTGTGACAAGGCTTGTAAAGGAATATGACTATGAAGAGCTGCAGAACCCTAATCAGCGTAAGATACAGGACTTTAAGAATGAATTTGTGGTTGTAGAGTTTTTCTAAAATGTACCAGGAAGAATTAAAAAATTTTAAAAAAACTAAATTTGGCAAATATTTAAAAAACTAGGTATAGAGATACTGAAAACTGCGACAAAAACAGATACTTGTGATATTTGCATATTACAACATTTTTTTAAGAGATTTGTACAGGTAAAACTAAAAGATTTTGACAAGAAAAAAATAGAATGTATATTAAAAACATTTATTACAAAAAAACGGACAAGAAATTTGAGGAAATAAAAGAAGTAATTATAGAAGGTGGGGAAGCCGACTTTGAACAGGATGCTATAAGTTTATTGGCATTTGAAGAAGCTGGAATTGAAATTGCATGGATTGGTTATAAAAAGAAAAGAGGCCATGAAAATAAAAAAATAGCCAGCAACTGTCCAATACTGGCTAAGTAAGAAAAATGGATAAGTCATTAACTTATAAGTTATTATAACAAATTTAGTTGAACAAATCAATACTTTGAGAGAAGAAACTCCATAAAAAAACTTGGCTGACATTATACTTCCTAAATATTTATTAATAATGCAGTTGCCATTTTTTTACCAATGTCAGCCTATAAAAATATAGAAAGGATGAAAAGAAAATGGAAAAAGTTAATGAAAGAGAAGATATTGAAAATAGCTGAATTATGCCTGGACATTAATTCAATAGAAAAAAATACGCTGTTTTTTTCAATTATTCTGGGCATGTAGAGACTTTATCTGTCGATTATTATAAGTCAGGTTGGAAGCCGAACATATATGGAGATGTACGATTTAGAATTCCTGTAGGAGCTGATTATTTAACACAGGATGGAAAGTTGGAAAAAAATTAAATGAAATTATAGCATTTTTAGAAGATGTAGAATATAAAAATAGAAAGAGGAAAGAAAAAAATGGAATTAACTGTAGACAAAAAAGAACTGTTAAAAGCAATTACAGGGCTCAAACGAATTGCTTCAACAAGGAGAAACGACTTTCTGGAAATAAAGTCAAAAGATGGAAAAGTTTATATTAACAAAACTGATAAGGACAGAATCTGAGCAAGCTATAGATTGAATAACGCTAGTGTGGTTGATGAAGGAAGTGCATTAGTAGAAACATCGGCGATGAAGGACACATTAAGCAGTTTCAACGATGAAATAGTTACCATTAACTATGATGAAGAATATGAGAAACTTTTGGTCAAGACAGATAACTCAGCGGCAATAATTAACTGTATTCAAGAAAAAGGTATTGAAACCGAAATTACAGATGGAGAAACCTTCAAAATAGATAAGTCCGATTTCATAGATTTGTTAAAAAAAGTGATTATTGCTGCCGACACAGATCAAGAGAATTTAGCAACATGCGGGGTTAAATTAATTGCAAAGGACAATATTTTAGAAGTGGTTGGGACAGATACCTACAGATTATCGTATGCAAAGAAAACATTTGAGACAAAAATAAATGGAACAATTGATGTTCTTATTCCAATCAAGGTTACAAACGGAATATTTAAGATGAATACAAAACAAGATTTTACTGTTGAAATAGCGCACAATGAAAAATCAGTTTTGCGTACAGTTTAGCAACTTAAAAAGTCAAATTTTGTCCCCACAATTTACAATATCCGGATTATAATTCTATAATATCTAATTCTAATTACGATGTAAAGATATTACTGAACACAAAAAGAATTTAAAGATGTTCTAAAAAGAGTGTTAAATGTTTGTAAAAAGTAATAAAGAGAGTAAAAAAATGGAGCAACATTTGACTTTCATAACAACAAACTTACAATACTCGGACAAAAACGAAGTGGTAATGGTTAATGAAGAAATAAAAACTGTTCAAACTGGAGAAGATTTTGCGAATTGCTTTAAATGTTAAGTTTTTACTTGATTATTTAAATATTGTGAAAGATAAGATAACTGAACTACATCTGCTAAATAAAAGAAGTTCAGTAAAAAGTTAAAGGAAATGATGATGAAGACAGTGTTTATTTCACTATGCCTTTGGCGTTAAGAGTTTAACAAAAATATAAATTTTTAGAAAGGATAGATTAATTATGGAAATAAAAGTTAATAATCGAAATTGAAGAAGGTAGCAGACCTGTGATTGAAAATTTTTCAAAGGCGATAATGTCGTTGGGAAATAATAACATAATGAAAGGTGAAGCTGTTATTGAAAAAATAACAGACAAGATCCAAGGGGAAAAAAAGTTCAGGAGTAGACATAAAAGTGGATCCTGTTAAGGATGAAAAATTAAAGGAATCAAAAGAAGTAAAGGTTGAACTTCCAAAAGCTGCTGCACCAAAATTGACGCTTGAGCAGTTAAGAGCTGGATGTGTCGAAGGTTCTGGACTTGGAAAAGGTATGGAGATTAAAAAGCTGCTTAATGAAAAATATGAAGTTAAAAAACTTGATGCATTATCTGATGAAAGATATTTAGATTTTGCCAACGATTTAAGAGAACTGGGGGTAAGAATATAATGGCCATAAATCATTCTGAAAGAGGACACGCTTTGCTTAGTGCAAGTGGGGCTAAAAGATGGATGAAGTGTCCGCCAAGTGTGAGAATGGAAGATATGTTTGAAGATGTAACATCCGATTATGCAAGAGAAGGAACATTGGCACATGAACTGTCAGAGCTTAAGCTTAGAAAAATATCTAAGCCCGTTAGGAATCAAAAAAATATAACAGTGAACTAAAAAAGATAAAATCAGATGATTTGTATAAAAATGAAATGGACGGATTTACAGAATTTTATGTTGACCACATAAAAGAATTATTGATGAAGTTCAACGGAAATCCGATAAGCACCACGGTAGTAGAAAAAGAAAGTGGACTTCAGCGAATATGTGCCAGATGGATTCGGAACTGCAGATTTCATATCCATTGATACAGAAAAAAAAGTTTTATATATCAGGGATTTAAAATATGGAAAAAGGAGTTCCAGTATTCGCAGAAAACAACCCACAGTTAATGCTTTATGCACTTGGAGCTTACTTAGAATATTCACTTTATTTTGACATAGACCTCATAGATATGGGAATCGTACAGCCAAGATTGGATAGCGTCAGCACTTTTCAAATTAGTTCTAAAGAATTGATGGACTGGGCGGAAAATGAAGTAAAACCCGCAGCACAAAAGGCTTATGAAGGCGATGGGGAATTTACTCCGGGGGAATGTACTTTTTGCAGAGCTAAGGTTTTGTGCAAGGCAAGAGCTGAGAAAAATCTGGAACTTGAAACCGAAATGAAGTTAAAAGGAAATGTTTTGACAAATGAAGAACTGGGGGAAATTTTAAAAAAGGCCCAAGACTTAGTTAAATGGGTTAAAGATATAGAAAATCAAAGTTTGACAAAGTTATTAAATGGCGAAGAGATTCCTGGATGGAAAGTTGTGGAAGGAAGGTCAATCAGACAAATTAAAGACTCGGATAAATTAGTGGAAGCACTTAAGGGAAATGATGTTGAAGAGACTTTACTGTTTGAAAAAAGATTGCTGCCGCTGACACAACTTGAGGGGATTGTGGGTAAAAAAGATTTGGGGAGATCGCAGGAGATTTGATTATTAAGCCAAAGGGAAAAGCCAACTTTGGTAGTTGAATCGGATAAAAAGAAAAAAATATGAGAAAGATGTAATTGATGCATCAGATGAATTTAAAAAAATAGAAGAATAGAGAGGATGATATTTTATGGCAGATACAAGAATAGTAGTAAGAGGAAGATTAAGTTATGTTCATTTATTTAAAACCACATGCGGCGGTTCAAGGACAGGAGGAAAAAAATATAGCACAACGATTTTTAATTGATAAGAGAGATACAAAAAACAAAAACTGAAAAATAGATGCGGCGATAAAAGCGGCGGAAGAATATGGAGTTTCGGATAAATGGGGAGGAGTCAGACCAATTAAAAATAAATTCTCCGTTAAAAAGACGGCGATGGGAAAAAAAGAAGATGGAGCACCTTATGGGGATGAATGCAAAGGGTGCTGGGTTATTAATGCATCAGCAAAAGTGGATTACCCGCCACAAGTAGTAAATGCTAAAGTGGAGCCTATTATGGATCAAAGCGAAATTTATAGCGGAATTTATGCTAATGTCTCAATTAACTTTTACCCTTATGCATACATGAATAAAAGAGGTATCGGAGTTGGATTAGGAAATGTACAAAAGATAAAAGATGGTGAAAGTTTAGCCGGAGGAAGAAATGCTCAGCAGGATTTCCAGGTTGTCGAAGATGACGATATGCCTTGGTAAAAAAGTGTTATGCATAGAAGATTAAAATAGATAAAAAAACAGAAAGAAGGATAAAAAAATATGGATGTATTAAATATAGACATTGAAACTTACAGCAGTATAGACATTGGAAAAATCAGGTTTATACAAATACGCTCAAAGCAATGATTTTGAAATCCTTCTTTTTGCTTACTCACTGAACGGCTCGAAAGTAAAAAGTTATTGATTTAGCACAGGGAGAAACAGTTCCTGATGAGATTATAAAAAGGCTCAGTGACAATGAAACTGAATTAAGGGCCTACAATGCAAATTTTTGAATGGTATTGTTTGAATCGTGCTGGGTTCAAAACTAATTTAGAGCAATGGAAATGCACAATGGTACACGCCTATTATGCTGGATTTCTGGCGGATTAGGTAAAGTGGGTAAAGCATTAGGATTTGAAGAAGATAAGAAAAAGGATATGTCGGGGAAAAGCACTTATAAGATATTTTTTTCCATCCCTGCAAAAGCAACTAGGGCTAACGGTGGAAGAACAAGAAATTTACCGCATCACGATTTGGATAAGTGGAATTTGTTTGTGGAATATAATAGGCAGGATGTAGTGGCAGAAATGGCGATAATGAACAAATTAAAAAAAGCGTAAAAAGTTCCTGAAAAACGAATGGGAGCAATGGCGGATGGATATTAGGATGAACGAAAGAGGTATTGCGTTAGATACTGATTTAGTTGATAGCTCATTGTGGATAAGCGAATACTGGAATGAAAAAAATTAATGGATGAGGCTAGAGATATTACAGGACTTGATAATCCAAATAGTACAAGCCAGTTGCTGGAATGGCTAAAAAGCCAAGAAGTAAAAGTTGAAAATTTGCAAAAAGCGACGGTAGAGAAACTGATAAAAGAAGTTACAGGAAAAATAAAAAGAGTTCTGGAAATAAGAAAAGAATTGTCAAAGACAAGCACAAAAAAATATGTTGCAATGAGGGCAGCGTTAGGTGAGCAAAATCGTGTAAGAGGATTGCTGCAGTTTTACGGAGCAAATAGAACCGGCAGATGGGCTGGTAGGCTTGTGCAGGTTCAAAATTTGCCAAGAAATTACATACAGAATTTAAGTGGAACTCGTGAGGTCGTAAAAAGAAAGGATGTTGCAACATTAGAAATTCTTTACGGAAACATCCCTGACACCTTGTCGCAGCTGATCCGTACAGCTTTTATTCCAGAAGAAGGGAAAAAGTTTGTAATAGCAGACTTTTCAGCTATAGAAGCAAGAGTGATTGCCTGGCTTGCAGGAGAGCATTGGAGAAGTGAAGTATTTAAAACTCATGGAAAAATTTATGAAGCTAGTGCCAGCCAAATGTTTGGAGTTCCAATTGAGAAGATAAAAAAAGGGAATCCTGAGTATGCTTTGAGACAAAAAGGAAAAGTCGCAGAACTTGCTCTTGGCTATCAGGGAGGACCTGGTGCATTAAAGGCAATGGGGGCTTTAAACATGGGATTGACTGAAGAAGAACTGCCAGGCATAGTAAAGATGTGGAGAGACTCAAATAAAAACATTACAGGGCTCTGGTGGGCAATTGGAAGCACAGCTATAGAAGTTGTCGAAGGTAGCGGAAGAAAAGCCGTGAACGGCATTATTTTTGAAAAGGAAGGGGATCTGTCAAATGATCTGGATTTTTTAACAGTACAGCTTCCAAGCGGTCGAAAACTATACTATGTTAATCCAGGGACAAGATTAAACAGCTGGGATTCAAAAGTTATAACCTATATGGCACAAAATCAAACTACTGGAAAATGGGAAATTGCAGAAACCTATGGTGGAAAATTAGTGGAAAACATTGTACAGGCAATCGCTAGAGATTGCCTGGCGGTGTCGATAAAAAGATTAACTGAAAAAGGATTCAAAATTGTAATGCACATTCACGATGAAGTAGTTATTGAAGCTCCTATGGAAACAACGGTAGATGAAGTATGCGAGATAATGGGGCAAGAAATAGAATGGGCTAAAGGGCTGCTGTTAAGGGCTGATGGGTTCGAAACTATGTATTATAAAAAAGATTAATGAAAGGAGGAGGAAAAAGTATGACAAATAGAGAAATATCAATAAGTACCGCCAATAGCAGAAAAGATATGGTGTGGAAACAGGAGAAGCTGTTTTGGTCAGAGTTCATAGAAAGACTTAAAACTCCATTTAGAAGCACCGAAACATTGGAAGATTATATGAAAATGCCAAAAGCAAAGCAGGACGACTTAAAAAGATGTAGGTGGTTTCGTTGGTGGAGAGCTGAAAGACGGCAGAAGAAAAAAACTCAAATCTGCTAAGCAGAAATTTGATAACGCTGGATTTGGATAGCATAAAGCCAGGAAAGACTTTAGAAGTTTTAAAAAAGATAAAAGATCTAGGAGTAAGCTATGTGAGTTTACAGCACCCGTAAGCACACGGAATCAGCTCCCTAGGCTTCGGGTAATCTTCTTGGCAAATGAAAGTATGGCTTTGTGATGAATATGAACCTGTAGCACGAAAGATTGGTTCTATGTTAGGAATTTCAATGTGACTCTCACAACTTTTGAACCGGCAAGATTAATGTACTGGCCTAGCTGTTCAAAAAGATAGCAATTATATCTATGAATATGATATAGAATCTCCTATGTTTGATGTAAAAGCGGTTTTAAAAATGTATGATGACTGGCACGATATGAGGGAGTGGCCACAAGTTCCCGGTTCTGAAAAGATGTTGGAGCGGCTAAAGAAAAAGCAGGAAAATCCGCTAGAAAAAACTGGGACAGTAGGAGCTTTCTGTAAAACTTACGGAATTATAGAAGCCGTCAATAAATTTATTCCAGATGTTTATGAGGTGTCAGACGATGGAAAAAGGATGACCTATACAGGCGGAAGTACTTACGGCGGAGTAGTTGTATATGATGATTTGTTCAGCTACTCACACCATGCGACAGACCCCGCGAGTGGAATACTATGTAACGCTTTTGACTTAGTGAGAATACATAAGTTTTCCAATTTGGATGCCGATGCGAAAGAAAATACTCCAAATGGAAAATTACCTTCATTTGTTGAAATGTCCAAACTTGCAAGAGGAATTTCGGAAGTAGCAAATATCGTGAATGCTGAAATATATAATGCGAAAGATGACTTTGAAATTCTCGATGAAGAAGAAAACGACGAAAAGGATCTGTCCTGGATGTCAAAATTTGAGATAACTTCTAACGGAGTTATTAAAAAAACGATAAGAAATGTTCAAATTGTATTAGAAAATGACCCCCACTTAAAGGGAAAAATGGCACTTGATGAGTTTTCAAACAGAGCAGTAGTTTTAGGAAGCCTTCCATGGAATAAATCAAATATTGTAAGGCAATATGAGGAAGTCGATGACAGTGGACTTAGAAACTATCTGGAAACTAAATTTGGGTTAAGCGGAGAAAAGAAAATAAATGACGCACTCTTATTGAACTCACACAAAAAAATAAGTTTAACAAGGTAAAAAAAGATATTTAGAAAAATTTAAAATGGGATGGCCAAAAAAAGACTGGAAACCTTGCTGATTGATTATCTAGGTGCTGAAGACAATATTTATACGAGAGCAGTAATTAGAGTATCATTGACAGCAGCAGTTGCAAGAGCGGTAGAAGGCGGCATTAAGTATGATTATATGCCAATCTTTACAGGTAGGCAAGGCTTAGGTAAGAGCACATTTCTGAATAAGCTAGGGATGGAATGGTACTCGGACAGTTTACAGAATTTTGAAGGAAAAGAAGCCGCTGAAATGATTCAGGGAACATGGATTAATGAAATAGGAGAACTTACAGGATTTAATAAGACTGAAACTAATTTGATAAAGCAGTTCTTGAGTAAAAATGAGGATATTTACAGGGAAGCATATGGAAGAAGAACAAATAAATATCCTAGAAGATGTGTTTTCTTTGGTACTTCAAATGACTGGGAGTTCTTAAGAGACCGAACGGGGAACCGTCGTTTTTGGCCAGTGGTCGTGGGGATCAATGAATCTAGAAAATCAATCTGGGACGATCTGGATAACGAAGTTGACCAAATTTGGGCAGAAGCCTACGAAAACTATAAAACTGGGGAAGTCTTAATGCTTACTGGAGAAGCTGAAGAGCTTTCAAGACAATATCAGGCAGAGCATAGGGTATCGAATCCTAAAGAAGGTATAATTCAAGAGTTTCTGGACAGAAAAGTCCCAGATAACTGGAACAAACTGTCTCCTGATAAACGAAGAGATTACTTGAGCGGCAATTACACTTATGAAGGAGACTTTATCTATCGGGATAAAATTTGTGCTGTTGAGATTTTAGTTGAATGCTTCGGAATGCAGACCAAAAATATAAGAAATTTTGAAAGTTCGGAGATAAACAGCATTATGGAAAGCATACCAGGATGGGAGCGAATGAGAACTTCGGCTAGATTTGGTAGATACGGCACCCAAAGGGGATTTAGAAGAGTAGCTTCAGACAAGTTTTTGGAGTGGAAAAATCACGAAAAATAAGTTTGTTGACACTTTTTAAAGTGACCCAACATACTATAAATAAAGGAATTAAAGGCTGTTTTAAAAAAACATAAATTGAAATAAATAAAAAAATGTCAACAAAGTTTTTAGGGATAATTCTAAGATTTTCTAAGTTTTTAAAAAAATAGTTTGTTGACATTTTAGGGAATTTTGTTGCCATTTTACAAAAGATTGTTGTCACCACAAACCTTTATAAAACAAGAGCTAGTGGCTAAAAATGGTAAAAAAATGAAAAAAAGTTTGTTGACATACTTTGTTGACAGTAAAAATCCTTTATTTATGGTACTTACCGTATAATTTACTACAAAATATATAAAAAAATCTATATAGATTATTAAAATAAAGGAGAAATATTAATATATAATTAATAATACACGCATATTCCCTTTAATTTAACATCTCTATACGCGCGTGCGGAGATTGTAGACATTTTTTTTAGGAACTCAAATTAATGAAAATTAAATTTATTTGGAGGTAGAAATGCTAGAAAAAGAAATTGAAAATTATTTGGCGAAAGAAATAAAAAAAGCAGGTGGACTGTGCTATAAATTTAGTGAGCTCCCGGCAATGCCGGAGTACCTGACAGGCTTTGTATACTTAATAACGGAAGAGTATTCTTTGCGGAACTTAAGGCACCTGGTAAAAAGCCAAGACCGTCGCAGAGTAAGCAGATTTTGAGGATAAGGCAATGCGGACAAACGGTTTATATTATAGATTCAAAAACTCAAATCGACTTTATAATCAAACAAGAACTACAAAATTAGAAAGGGGAGAATGGATTATGAAATTTGTGCCGCACAATTACCAAAAATACTGTATCGACAGAATTGTGAATGGCAAGAGCGTAGGATTAATGCTTGACATGGGACTCGGAAAGACGATAATAACCCTGACAGCGATTAACGAACTGAAGTTCAATATGTTTGAAGTTAATAAAGTTCTTATTATAGCACCGAAAAAAGTTGCAGAAAGCACCTGGTCTGGTGAAATTGAAAAATGGGATCATCTTAAATATTTGAAAATATCAAAAGTTTTAGGAAGTTTAACTAAAAGGATAAAAGCACTGAATACAATTTCCGATATTTACATAATCAATCGTGAGAATGTTTCTTGGCTTGTTGAATATTATAAGAATGAGTGGCCATTTGATATGGTTGTAGTTGACGAGTTTTCAAGTTTTAAGAATCATGCGAGTAAAAGATTTAAGGCTTTAAAGCTTGTGCTTGGGAAAATAAGCAGAGTTGTTGGGCTGACTGGGACTCCAGCACCAAACGGGCTGAAAGATATTTGGTCTCAAATTTATTTACTGGATAGAGGGGAGCGTCTGGGGAAAAACATAACTGCCTTTCGGGATAAATTCTTTGATTACAGAAGCTATGGAAGTTTTGGGGAATATTCCTTAAAGGAAGGAGCAGATTCAAGTATAAGAAATAAAATTGGAGATATTTGTATAAGCATGAAGGCCGAAGATTATCTGGAACTTCCCGATATAACTTATAATGTGATTCCAGTAACATTGGATAATAGATCCTTGAAGAAATATGAAACTCTGGAAAAGGAATGGCTTTTGTCTTTAAATGATACCGAAGCCATAGATGTGGCAAATGCGGCAGCACTTACAAATAAATTGTTGCAGCTGTCAAATGGAGCAGTTTATGATGACGAGAGAAATATTTATGAAATTCATAATTGCAAAATTGAAAGATTTTTAGAGCTTGTGGAAGAACTAAATGGAAAATCTGCATTGGTCTTTTATAATTTTAAACATGATTTGATCAGGCTGAAAAAAGCAATGTCAAAACTAAAGCTGGAAGTTAGGGAGCTAAAAACTCCTGAAGACGAAAAAGATTGGAATGCGGGGAAGATTGATATTCTTTTGGCACATCCCGCGAGTGCAGCATATGGACTTAATTTACAGGCAGGCGGGAACCATATAATATGGTTTGGTCTTAACTGGAGCTTGGAGCTCTACCAGCAGGCGAATAAAAGACTTCACAGGCAGGGGCAAAAGGAAAAAGTTATAATTCATCACCTTGTTACTCAAAAAACAAGAGATGAGGATGTAATGAAAGCATTACAAAGCAAAGGTGATGTTCAAGATGAATTATTGTCTAGTCTAAAAAGCTAGAATTGAAAAAAATATAAAAGAGAAGAGGAGAAATAGATGGAACAATGGGAAATGATGGCTAAAAATGGTCAAGGAATTTTATTTGGCTTTCAAGCAGTTGTGGATATGGCTTATGTGTATATAGGAACATTATTAGAGCAATGTAAAGGAAATGTCGACCTTGTTGCAAGGGTCTTATATTTTGATACGATGGATCCTGAATTGATTGGGATTTTAAATAAAATTGAAAAAAATAATTTTAATGGAATATTTCTTACAGCATTTAAAAGAAGTTCATCGTTCTAATATGACGAAATTAGATAAAGATGGAAAAACCTGTTTATTACACAAAAAGGAGCTAAAAAAAGGGAAAAATTGCTAAAAGTGAACTATTTGAAGAACCGAAGTTAAAAAGAAATTATTGAAGGAGAAGATAAGATTGAAACAAGTGATTATTTACAGTGAAAATGGAAATGGTGTAATAGTTAGAAAGAAGAGTAAAAAAAGAATTAGAAAAAAATGGCTAAAAATGGGAAGTTGATATGAGGCAGAGATTGAATGTGCATAAAAAGAATAGAAGTGTATGGATTTAATTTTAATTATAAAAAAATTTTTCAGATGAAACTTTGTTAATGCTGTTTGAGAAATCAAAAAAAGGGATGTTTAATAGAATGTTTATTAAAAATGTACTAGAAAAATTAGAGAGGAGAGAGGATTTATGATAAAGATATATTTGATAGCTACAACGCTTTTTGTAATTTTGCTTATACATCTTGAACTGACTGAGCTGAAAAAGATGGTATGAGGAGATTGAACACCAAATGTTTGTAGATTTCAGAACTATAACGAATCAAAGAAGGTTTGCAAGGAAACGGGCAATAAAAAAATATATTTAAAGTTTTATTAATCGGCTTTTATAGTGCTTTTGTGGACTTTCATTCTTGAAATAAGTTCAGTCGCAGAAAAATCATTTTTGAGAAAAAAATTTGAGGGAGAATAAAAAAATATGAACGAAAAAGATATAGAAAAAAATTGCGGATAGAGTTGCAGAAAGATTAATACAGATAAGTAAAAACGGATAAATATAAAGAAACTGAAGCAATGCTTCGAGCTTATCCAAATTATAAAAGGATTATTGAAAAGAATAACGAACGTATAAACGAGATACTAAAGAATGGATTAGGAAAAAAATAAAAAAAGATAAAAACCTGTTGAAAGTGTTCAAGGGGGTTAAAAAAAGTATGAAGGGCTTCCAGAGTTGGAATTAGAACGGATAGAACATTTAAAGTCCGAGAATGCAAAAGTTGAAAAAAGAATTATCAGAGTAGATAATGCTTTGGAAGGAATCAAAAACGATGGGTATTATGATATTATAATTCTTAGGTATTTTAAGGAGTGGACTATTGATGGAATAGCTGAAGATTTTGATGTAGATAGAAAAACTATAGGAAGAAATAGAACAAGACTGGTAAAAAAATTACAATACAGTTTATTTCCTGAACTCCTGTTAGACTAGGGACTTGACAAAAATGTCCCATTGGTGTCCCAAAGGTGGTATTTACATATCCCATTTATATGATATAATATGTTATATTGGAATTTTTTTAGGAATTGATAATCAATATCAGTGACCGATGAATTTGATCAGCTATATTAGAAATTAAGACAGTTTAAAAGCTGTCTTTTTTTTTATTTTATTCATATGCTGCTTATAACATAGTTATGATAGTTGCCTGATTAAAAAAATAGAAATTCAAAAAAAAGGTACTGTGAGAGAATTTTGAGCGTTACGGGTCTGGCGAGAGCCCGGCTTGTGCAAATTTTTTGGTAAATTTTGTGATTTTGTCATGGCTTGAGGAGATGGTGTTTATTGGTAAATGTAATTAATTTTGATGAGACAACTAAGTTAAAAGAGTTAGCAAAAGTCATAGGTTTAAGCGAAAGACATTTGCAGCGGTTGTCTCAAGAAGGGATTATAAAAAAGAACGACAAAGGGAAGTATTTGTTATATGAAAGTATTAGGAGTTATATTAATTATTTAAAAGAGATTGAGAGTACACCACAACAGCTTCAGGAAGAAAAAAATTGAAAAATGAGATAGAGTATTTGAAAAACTAGGGATAGAAAAGAAAAATATCAAAAATCAAAAATACTTGAAGCTGATTTGCATGAAGCAAGTGATGTGAAAAGAGTAATGAATAATATAATTTCAGGATTTAAAGGTCAGTTGCAGACGATACCATATAAATTAGCACCGCTTGTCATCGGTATTGATAATTTAGGGGAAATACAGGAAATAATAACAAATAATATTAATAGTGTTTTGCTGGAGTTATCTGAATATGATAGGAGTAAATTCTTGAAAAAAATAAGGAGTATGTCAATAGTGAAGATGAAGAAGGACAATGATGTATTCAAAAGAATTAGGAATAAAACAGAAAACGATAGATTTATTTTCAGAAATTTTAAAAGAATTGGCTCCTCCACCTAAACTTACAATAGATCAATGGGCTGACAAATATAGAATATTAAGTTCTAAATCAAGTGCAGAACCAGGAAGATGGAGTACTGATAGAGCACCTTATCAGCGTGGGATAATGCAGGCAATTTCAGATAGTAAAACAGAAATGATAGTACTAAAAATGGGAGCACAGGTAGGAAAAACTGAAATCTCATTGAATACATTGGGTTATTTTATTGATTATTTGCCCAGTTCAATTATGTATCTAATGCCTACAAAAGAGTTTGCTCAAGAATTTGCTTCGACTAGATTTATGGATATGGTAAGAAGTACTCCAAGATTGAGAAATAAAATAATTGTCGAAGAAACTGGAAGAGATACAAAAAAAATCAAAGAATTTTCAGGAGGATATGTTGTCTTTACTGGATCAGGGAGTGCTAGTGAATTAGCAAGTAGACCAATAAGAGTAATTTTAGCTGATGAAGTGGATAGATTTGAAAAATCAGTTGGAACTGAGGGTGATGCTGTAGAATTGGCTATAAAAAGGACTCAAACTTTTAAAGGGAGTAGAAAAATTGTGCTAGTGTCAACTCCTACTGTGAAAGGAGATAGTAAGATAGATTCAATGTTTCAAATTGGGACTCAAGAAAGTTTTTATGTCCCATGTCCTTGCTGTGGGAGTTATCAAAAATTTGTTTGGAAAAATTTTGATTTTGAAACTTGTGGTATGAAGTGTGAGGATTGTGGTGAGATTTCTGATGAAATTAGCTGGAAGAAGAATAGAATTTATGGTGAATGGTTAGCAGAAAATCCTGATGTGAAAGATGAAGAAGGGAATATCAATTTTAAAATTCGTTCGTTTCATCTTAATGAATTTTACAGTTCCTGGAGCGATTGGAAAGATATAAAGGAAAATTTTCAAAGGTCGAAAGGAAATATTGAAATGATGAAAGTATTTACGAATACAGTACTGGCGGAAACTTTTGAAGAAAAAGAAGATACTTTAGATTGGCAGAAAATACTTAATAGGCGTGAATATTATCATTGTGAAATACCTGAAAATGTAAATGTATTAACTTGTGGAGTAGATGTTCAAGATAATAGATTGGAATACGAAATAGTAGGCTGGGCAAAAAGATGAGGAATGTTATGGTATTAAATATGGGACTATTTACGGAAATCCTGGTGAGAGTTTTGTCTGGGATGAATTGGATGAAATTTTAGATAAAGAATACCCATATAAAAATGGTGAAAAAATAAAGATATTATGTACTTGTATAGATTCAGGTGGACATTTTACTTCTGAAGTATATGCTTTTGTAAAAATAAGAGAGCATAGAAGGGTATTTGCCATAAAAGGTATGGCGGGAACTCGTGAACTTGTGTCAAAACCTAGCAGAAACAACAAAGGAAATATTGCCTTATTTCCAATAGGGGTAGACAGTGGGAAAGATACGATATTTTCAAGATTGCAGATTGAGACTGCTGGAAAATACTATTTTCATTACCCTATAGAGTCGGAAAAAGGTTATGATGAAGCTTACTTTAAAGGATTGACGAGTGAAAAAAGAGTGAATGTAGTTAAAAGAGGTATTAGAAAAACTGAATGGAAGATAATTAGCGGGAGAAGAAACGAACCTTTGGATTTACGAAATTACGCTCTTGCTGCATTGAGAATAGCTAATCCAAATCTTGAAAAAAGATATTCAACTGGTAATATGAGAGCAAAAAGCCGTTATTAGAAAAAGAAAAAAATATTCTAAAGGAATTAAATAAGGAGGTAAGATGCCAATTTCAAGATATTCGAGAGAAATCATAGAAAAAAATTACAGAAATATTTAGATGCAGAAGATGCATTACTTTCTGGTAAAAGTTATAAAAATAGGAACTCGTGAGTTGACGAGATTAGATTTAAGAGAAATTCAAATAGGTAGAGCTTATTGGGAAAAATGAGTTTAATAAACTAGATAGAAAATCTAACAGGCGAGTAAAAAAATCGGAGTGCACAGAAGTATATAGGATAGGAGGTGTCTATGAATCTAATAGATAGAATTGTGATGGCAATTGATCCAAAAAAAGGAATAGAAAGATATCATGCTAGAAAAAAATAGAAATATTGAATACTGGATATTCTAATCACGGAGCTTCAACTACTAAAAAACCATGATAGGCTGGCAAAGTGCAGGTGGCGGAGTAAAAAGATATTTATAAAAATCGAAAAAAACTTGTAGAGCGTTCAAGAGATTTATATATGGGAGTGGCTACGGCTACTGGTGCACTTAAAACCATTAATACAAATGTAATAGGTAGCGGGTTGAGATTAAAAAGCAGCTATTGATAATGAAACTATAGGAATAAACGATGAAGAAGCTGAAAAAGTAGAAAAATTTAATTGAAAGAGAATTTGATTTATGGGCGAATGACAAAATAGATAATTTGGGGATCATGAATTTTTATCAATTGCAAGAACTAGTATTTTTGACTGTTTTGATGAACGGTGAATGTTTTATTAAGTTAAATTATTTTGAGACACCAAAACAACCTTATAATTTAAAAATTGGAAGTTTTAGAACCAGATAGAGTTTACACTCCGAATAGTCTTTTATCGGATAAAAGCGTAGTTGAAGGCGTAAAAATTGATAAAAATGGTCGTATTGAAGGGTATTATATTTCCTCTGAACATCCTTTAGATGCAGCTGGATTAGTTACAGAAAAATATATAAAAACATATGGTAATGAAAAATCAAAGAAATTTAATTCATTTGTTGTTTACTGAAAGACCTGAGCAAATAAGAGGTATTCCTGTATTATCACCAGTTATTGAACCTTTGAGGCAACTTGGAAATTATACAGAAGCAGAATTGACGGCTGCGGTAATAAGTGGATTATATGCAGTATTTATTGAAAGTGATGCCAATAACATAGAAGGTGCTGATACTGGAGAACTAGAATCTGTAAGAAATGATCTTCTAGTAGATGGCGAAGATGATACTACAATAGAGCTTGCACCAGGAATGGTAGTAGGTCTTAATCCAGGAGAAAAAGCAAATACAGCTAATCCTGGTCGTCCTAATACAAATTTTGACCCATTTGTTACAAGTATTTTAAGACAAATAGGGAGTGCTTTGGAAGTTCCTTATGAGTTGTTGATTAAAAATTTTACTTCTAGTTACAGTGCAAGTAGAGCAGCACTTTTGGAAGCATGGAAAATGTTTAGGAAGCGTAGAGAGTGGTTTGCTGCTAATTTTACACAAATAGTATACGAAGAGTGGCTAAACGAAGCCTTTTTACTTGGAAGAATAGATTTAAAAAATTATGGAACGGATATTCTTATAGATAAGGCTTGGAGCAAATCACAATGGAATGGACCTTCACAAGGTCAAATAGACCCGTTGAAAGAAGCCAATGCTGCAGTTATTAGGATAAATAACGGATTGTCAACTAGAACTAGGGAAACAGCGGAACTTAATGGTGGAGATTTTGAATTAAATGTAGGAATGCTTGCGAAGGAAAATAAATTATTCGATAAGAAAGGAGTGGTAATAAATGCCGAAACAACTAAAATTTTGGAATCTAGTGAAGAATGATGAAGAAAAAACGGCGGAACTGATACTTTATGGGAGTATAGGAAGTGATGAGTATTGGGATGATATATCCGACAAGGTATTTAAACAAGATATAGAAAATCTTGGAGATGTGAAAAACATTACTTTACATATAAATAGTCCAGGTGGGAGTGTATTCAGCGCTGTAGCGATAGCAAATACTCTTAAAAATCACAAAGCTAAAGTGACGGCAAATATTGATGGATTAGCAGCAAGTGCTGCAACTATTATAACAAGTGCTTGTGATACTGTAAGAATGCCTAAAAATGCTTTATTTATGATTCACAATCCAATTACTTTTGCTTATGGGAACAATCAAGAAATGCAAAAAAACTGTTGAAATGCTTGATAAGGTTAAAAACAGTATTATTGAAACATATTTAAATAAAAACAAAAAAACCGATAAGGAAACTTTATCTGAATTAATGGATAATGAAACTTGATGGATGCGGAAATAGCTAAAGATTACGGATTTGTTGATGAAATTGTGGATGAAGAAGTAGGGAAAAGAATTTGTAGAAAATAAATTAATTATAAATAACATGGCTTTTTGATATTTCAAAATTTAAAAATTTTAGAAAAAGCAAAAAGATGTAGTTATTAATAATAAAAATACTAAGGAGGTAAAAATGACTTTAGAGGAGTTAAAAAAACCAATTTCCTGATTTGTATGATTATGTATTGAACGAGGGGAAAAAAATTGGAAAAGAGGAAGAAAGAGAAAGATTAAAAAGCTATTGACGATATAGGAGTTAATAATTATTCTGAATTAATAGAAAATGCTAAAATATGTTAATCCTATGTCAGCTAGTGAGTTGGCTATTAATATTTTGAAAAAAAGCAAAAAGAAGAAAAAAACTCAAAAAGTTGCAAAATATTAAAAATGAAAGTCAAGATAATTTTCATACCACCAGCTGCGAATGATGGAACAACACCTGGTAAAGAAGAAGAAAAAAACAGTTTATGGGAATTGATATTATGAATATTTTTTCTAGAATGAATAAAAAAACAGAGGAGGGAAAATAAATGGATTTTGTAACAAAAGGCAATGAATATGCCAGTGAACAATTTTTGAGCGGTACAGGACACAAATATATGGAATTTGAAGTGCCGCAAGGTAAAAGTGTAAAAAGAGGTGATGCTGTAAATGTAACTGCCGAACTTTCAGATGGAACTGATTTATTTGGAATAGTTATGGAAAATGCTGACGGAACAACGGCAAAAACTAAAAACAACTGTAGCTATTTCAGGGGAATTCATTTTTGAGGGATTAAATGTGAAAGCGGGTACACAAAAAGCAGATTTTACAAAAGCAGCTAGAGATAAAGGTATTGTAATAAAAGGATTAGGAGGTAAGGAATAATGCCAGCAGTAATAGAATTTATTGGGTTGTATGACCAGAATGTGATTAGACCGAAAATCATTTATAAAGGACAGTTATTTTTAAAAAAATAGAAAAACATCAGAAAAATCAAAAAAATAGAAATAGAATTTAGAAAAAGGAAGACAACTTGTAGCACCTTTTGTATCTGAATTTATTCCAGGAACAGAAATGGTAAAAAAACACTTATGAAAGTAAATTTTTTTCAAGCTCCAAAAAGTAGCACCAAAAAGAACTTTTTCGGCTTTTGAGTTATTTTTTAATAAAACGGCAGGAGAAACTATATATGGTGGAAAAAGTCCTGAAGAAAGAAAAGCGGACTTGCTTGCTGAATCATTTGCGGAATTTGAGGAACAGATTACAAGAAGAGAAGAAATTATGTGTGCAGAAGCCTTATTTAATGGAAAAGTTGTAGTAAAAGGCGAAGGTATAGAAGGGGAAATTAAATTTGGAACAGTTGAAGAAATTACACCAGCTGTTTTGTGGACACAACCTAACGCTGATATAATCGGAGATTTACAGGCAGCTATAACAAAAATCGGGAAAGTTACAGGATTAAGACCTGAAATGATATTAATGGATCCTGTGGCAGCAAAATTATTTGTAGATAATGAAAAAATTCAGAAGTTGTTGGATGTAAAAAATTATAATGTAGGAGAAGTAAATCCAAGAGAAACAGCAGCAGGAGCCGTTTATATTGGAACAATAGCGCCTTTTGGATTGCCAATTTATTCTTATCAATCTCAATACTCTATATTAAATGCTGATGGAAAAACTTATAGTGATAAAGATTTAATTCCTGAAGGGAAAGTTCTATTAGCGCCAAGCAACAATAAAATTATGTACGGACCAGCGGCAGATGTGAAACAAGGAATAATTGTGGCAGAACGTTCAGTATTTACTGATGAAGATTCAAAATCTAATACAGTAGAAATCAGAACAGAATCAAGACCGCTTCCTGTGGTTTATGATATTGAAGCTATAAAAATATTGAAAGTTAAATAGGAGGTTGACATGGAGTACAGGGTATTGAGTCCTTTGGTGTATGCTGGAACAGCATATAATGCTGGACAGAAAGTTGATATTATTGAAAATACAGTTGCTAAGGATTGTATTGAAAGAGGTATTATAGAGAAAATTACAGAAAACAAATCTAATAAAGTTGAAAAGAAAATTGAAACTTCAGAAGAAACTGATAACAAAAAGTAAAAAATAGGTGATATTCATGGGATTTAAAGATGTAATCAAATCGGATATAGCAAATGTATTTCTGAATAGTAACGAATTTGGAACGGAGCACACATTGAATGGAAGAAAAGTCATATGTGTGGTTGATGAAGAAAAATTTCAGAATAAACAGAAAAATGGACTTATTTCAACGGAGGAAGGAGTTTTTCAGAACGGATTCACTTTATTTATAGGTTATCCGTATCTGAAACTTCAACCGCACACCGGCGAAAGTATAACAATAGATGGTGTAAAGTATGAAGTTGCAGCTAGTAAATCAGATATGGATATGTTTGAGATAGATTTGTTTAGAAATGAGGAAATGTGATGTTCGAGATAAAAATAGATGAAAGTCAATTAAGGTTTATCGAATCGAACTTTGACAACTTAAAAGGCAAAATGCCAAACGCTCTTGCTAATGCCATTAATAGAAGTATGGAAATGGTAAAAACAGAAGCGTTGAGACAAGCTACATCGAAATATACAATAAAAAAAGGAGAATTGAGTGATTCAATTAAATTCACACGGTCATCTGGTGGAAATTTAACAGCAAGAATAGTTTCAACTGGTAGTGTTATAGGACTGGATCATTTTAAATTAACACCTAAAACTAGGGGGAAATATAAGAAGACTGTTAACTCAATAGTAAAAAAAGGAGAAGGCGGAAGTATACCAAATGCTTTTATCGCTTATTCTGATGGTAGATTGGGAGCTTTTAAAAGAAAAAGCGAGAAAAGATTACCAATAGAAAGATTAATGGGACCTTCTGCTCCACAAATGTTAGGTGAGGATAGCATATTGGAATATTTGCAAGGATTTATGGAAGAGAAAATTAAACATGCGTCTTGAACATGAAATTGAAAGGTTAATGGGATGATAAAACATACAGAGGAAAAAAATATTTGAATTTCTCGATAAAGAACTTTCAAATAAAGGAATCAAAAGTATATAGGGGATTTTTACCACAAAAAGAGTTTTTGAGGACAGGGAAAATGGAAATTATAAAGAGAATTTTCCTTATGTTACATTAAGAATAGTTGAATTTAAGCAAGAAAGAGCTGGAATAGATTACTATGATTCTCCTGTTGAGTTTGAAATATGGGTAGCCACAAAAAGAAAATGGTGAAAAATGATTATTTAGGAAAATTTATCTTTAGCAAATGAAATAATGGAAAAAAATTATTGGAAGAAACTACTAAACCAGTAAAAGATAAATTATTAAACATTGATAATCAAGGTTCAGGGTTTGTAATAGATCAAACCAAGGAATTTAAAGTTTCATTTCATTCCGACCAATACAGACCATATTTTTTTCTCAAGAATATCGTTTTCAGTTTATGGAGAAGCAATTTCCTCAGTTTATACTAATAAATTATAAGGAGGTAAATATGGAAAAAAAGCAATACATATATTTAGGTAATAATATAGAATTTAAAAAAATTTTAGTTTTTCAAAAAGGAGTAGTTTATTTTGAAAACGACAAGATAAAAAGAAATAATGGAAAAAAATTTCCTTTGATAAAAAAATACTAATTGATATTGAAGTAATTGGAAAAAAATAGAAAGAAATGAAAAATATCTTTACTGTTATTACAAATCAATTAAAAAGAACAAATAAAAGAGGAGGATAGAAATGGCTTATAAACATGGTACATACCAATCTGAAACTGCGAGTGATTTAATCTTGCCTGTTACACTTGATTACGGTCATTTTATTGTTGGAATGGCGCCAATTCATAAATTGAAGAAAGAAAAATAGAAAAAACAAACGAAGTTGTAAGAGTCGGAACTTATAAAGAGGCTATTCAATATTTTGGTGACACTTATGATTTAGATTTTTCAATTTCACAAGCTATCAAAAATATTTTTTTTGAACTTTATGCTGTAGCACCTTTATATACTGTGAATATCCTAGATGTTGAAAAAACATAAAACAGATAATAAGAAAAACTATGATGGCTATAGAACTTAAATCAGGAAAAAAACAGTAATTAATAATCATAAGATAATCACAGATACTTTAGTAGTAAAAGATAATGCGGCAAGTTTACCAATATCGGATGCTATAACAATTTGGACTGCTGAAGGATTAGAAATTTATGCAACGCCGTCATCAGGAAACAAAATAGATATTGAATTTAATGAGATAGATTTATCAAAAAGTTAAGAAGAATGAGGCAATAGGTGGATATGACACAAATACAATGAGAAGAACTGGCTTGGAGCTTGTAGATGAAGTATATTCAAAATTCTCAGAATTACCTGCTTTTATAGATATTCCAGATTTTTCTCACGAAAGTGAAGTTGCGGCGGTTATGGAAACAAAAGCAGGAAATATAAATACAGGAATGTTTGAAGCAATAGCTTTAATAAACGCACCTAACAATAAAAGATATGATGAAATCCCAAGTTGGAAAGATGAAAAAAATATAATATCAAAGGATCAAATCGTGCTTTATGGGAATATTAAACTTGCTGACAATGTTTATTTTCCGTCATTACATTATGCGGCACTTTCTTTGAAAACTGATTCTGAATTTGACGGAATACCTTCTCAAACTCCTTCTAATTATTCGTATAAAATGGATGCATTAGCTTATAAAAATGCAGATGGAGTATTTGAAGAAATTAGATTAGACAAGGAACAGCAGGCTAATTTTTTGAATAAAAATGGGGCAATTACTGCGATTAATTTCAAAGGTTGGAGATGTTGGGGGTCTGAAACGGCTAAAAATCCGTTAGCAACAGATCCAAAAGATAAGTTTACATACACGCGTCGAATGTTTAAATATGTGGGCAATGAACTAGTTATTACATATTTTAATTCAGTTGACCAAAAATTCTCTTTAAAATTAGCTGAAACGGTTACAAAATCTGTAAATATCCGGCTTAAAGGTTTGGTGTCGGCTAATCACTTTTTTTATCGGCTGAAGCTATTTTATCTGAAGAAGATAATACATTAGAAAATGTAATAAATGGGGATATAACATGGACCATTAATCTTGGAGTAATACCAGCAATGAAATCTATGACATTTAAGAAGAAATATGATGTAAAAGCGTTGGAGACATTTGCTCAAGCACTAAAACAATAATTTAAGGAGGTAAAATAATGGGAAAAACACCAAATACCAACGGCGTTAAATGATGTTGAAATATATATAAACGGCTCAAGTAAACTCGCAGGGGTTGGAGAAGTAGAATTGCCTAATCTTGAAACTTCGTCTGTTAATATCGAACAAATTGGGATGGTATCAGAATACGAAGCGGCACTTACTGGGCATTATAAAAAACTTGAAGCAAAAATATAAAAAAATGGACTGTGTGGATGAAACACTTTTAAATTTCAATAACAACAATGAACTTTTAATTGAGTGTAAAGGAGTTATTCAAAAAAATGAACAAACTCACGCATGCTCCTACTTTTGTGGGAATAGATGCTACTTTTTAAGGGAATGATTAAGAGTTCGATGGTCCAAAAATTAAAAACCAGGATCTAAACTTGAAGCTTCTTTTTGATTTAACAGTAAGTTATTACAAAATGGAAATAGACGGAAAAAGAAATAGCTAATATTGATGTGTTTAATAGAATAAGTAATGTAAATGGGCAAACTAACAGCAAAATTAGAAGATTGCTGGGATTAATATAAAATAGGAGGATATAGAATGTCAGAAATAATTAGATTGGGTAGAGAATATAAATTTGGTGTAAAAACAGTAAAAGAAATAAGTTTAGACATGGAAGAGTTGTCAGGTCAAGAGTTAGTTTTTGCAGAAAAAGAATACAAGGCTAGAAACAAAGGGGTAACTGTTAAAGAACTGGAGGATGGATGGGCTTTAACAGTAGCATCTAAAGCAAGTGGAATTAAGTATGGGGATTTACTTAAATTAAAAGGAACTGATTATATGAGGGTACTTAACAAGACTAAGGGTTTTTTGAACACAGGCTTGGGTTCAGCAGACGATATGGAGAATTTCGAGACAGAGGAAACGGAAGCACAAGAGAAAGAAATGAAGAGAGAAGACCAGAAATAATACAATTGTTAGACATGGTGACTGATATTCTCGAAGCATTGAATTTTTCAAGTGAATATAAAAGCAGTTTAAATATAAGCTACGAAACACTTATGTCTTGTAGCTTGTATGAGCTTGAATATTGGCAGTCAAGAGCAGAAGAATTATTACAGGAAGCAGAAGAACGCTATAAAAACAAGGAATAAAGAAAAAAAGAGACTAATTGTCTCCGAGGAAATAAGCCGCAAAAAATTATAAATGTAATTATCATAGCTATTAAAAATAAAAAAATTCCAAATGTCCCTAAAGAAAGGCATAAAAAGAACCGTAAAAAAACAATATTATCAGTCCGATTAAAAATAGGAAAAAGCTTCAAAAAAATTAATACAGGAAGTGCTCCTAAAATCGAAAAAATTATATAAAGGATATTATTTTTTTTATCTTTTTTTCATAAAAAAATCACCTGATTTTAAAATTTATTTTCATTAAGAGTATACCTTGAAAAAAAGAAAAAAGCAATACGAAAGGAGGAAATTATGGCTAAAAATATGGAGTTAAACATAGTTATGAGTGCAGCAGTAGCCGGAGCTTTAAGTGGAATGGCACAGGTTGCAAAATGCTATGAAAAAAACACAGCTAAAGGTATGGAAGACTTGTCTAAAAAAATCTAAGGAGTTGGAAAAAGCACAAAAAGCACTTGAAAAGGTGGAAAAGCTGAAAAGTGCATATATCGGTGTAAGCAAAGAGTACCTTAATGCGGCACGAAAACTCCACGAACTAAAAGAAGCATATAACAAGACAGGGCAAAGTAATACTGAACTTGCTAAAAAAATAAAAGAGCAAGAAAAAGTTGTGAATAATTTAAATAAGCAAAAAGAACGGCAAAAGCATGTGTTTGAAGCTGCAAGAAGTGCAATTGAAGGTGAGGGTCAAAGCTTGGGAAGTTACAAATCTCAACTTACAAAGGTAAATTCCGAACTTGAAAAAATGAATAAGTTGAAAGAAGCTCAAAAAAGATATGAAGCTAGACAAGAAACTGTTGGGAAAATAAAAGACTTTGGGGATAAACAACTGACACAAGGTATGGAAGTGGCTGGAGCTTTGGCTATTCCTGTCAAATTAGCAGTTGATCTAGAAAATGCTCAAGCGGACTTAAAAAAAGTTGCTGATTTTAGTTCTAAAAAAATGGAAGATGGATTTTATAAAGCAATGAGAAACTTTAGTGAGAACAGTCCATTGTCACAAGCAGAATTATTTCAAATTGCAGGAGCAGGAGCTCAAGCAGGAATAAAAACAGATGAATTGGAAAGATATACTAAAGATGCAGCTAAAATTAAAGTTGCGTTTGACATGAATACTGAAGCGGCAGGGAACTTTTTAGCAAAAACTAGAGCACAATTAAATTTGGATCAAAACGGAGTAATGGAATACGCTAATGTGATTAACTATTTGGCAAATAATGTAGCGGCGACAGCTCCAGAAATTGCTGATATTTCAAGCAGAGTAGCTGGATTAGGTGGAATGGCTGGTATTTCTAAAGAAGGAGTCGCAGCATTAGGAGCAAGTTTAGTATCAGTTGGGGTGCCTTCGGAAGTTGCAGCAACTGGATTGAAAAATATCTCGTTAGGATTAATGGCTGGAACATCAGCAACCAAAAAACAAGCGGCAGCTTTTAAATCTTTAGGATTGGATGCAGAAGATGTAGCAAAAAGGATGACAAAAGATGGAGAAGGTACATTAATTGACGTTTTTCAAAGAATAAAAAAACTTCCCAAGGATGTTCAAGCTGCGACACTTAAAGATTTATTCGGTAAAGAGTCTATTCAATCAGCATCTGAGTTAGCAAAACATATTGACGAAGTTGGGACAAATATAAAGAACGCTCATGATAAAATGAAAACATCAGGGAGTGTTGATGCAGAATATAATCAAAGATTGAAAACAATGGGAAATTCTTTTAATACTTTAAAAAATAGAATTGTTAATATGGGAGTAGATTTAGGTTCAGCATTAGGACCAAGTTTAGTTCAAGTTGCAAATTCTGTTGGTCCGCTTATTACTAAATTTTCTCAGTTAATACAAAAACATCCGCAATTAACTGCAAATATTCTAAAAGCCGTAGCTGGATTTTCAGCATTTAAAATAGGAATTGGAGGATTAGCAAAAGGATTTGCACCAGTTTTTAGTGGAATATCGAAAGGAATGTTGATATTTGATAAATTCAAGGCTGCTGGAAGTTTTGCAGAAGGATTTAAAACAGCATTTCCAACAATTTCTAAAATTGGCAGCGGATTAAAGAAATTAGGACAATCTGGTCTAAAAGTAGGAAAAGTACTTGGAAAAGGATTAATAAAAGGAGTGCAGGCAACAGGAAAAGTTGCAAAAATAGCAGGTAGTGGAATAGTCAAAGGTGTTAAATTTGTTGGAAGTGGTGCTATAAAAGGTGCAAAAGCAATTGGTTCGGGAGCAAAAGCTGTTGGTGGAATGGCAGTTCAAGGAGCGGCTAAAGGAATGCAACTCTTGGCAACTGGGGCACAGAAGGCTATGGGAGCAGTTAGAGCAGTTGGAGTAGCTTTGAAAGTTGCTTTTATGGCGAATCCAGTTGGATTTATTATAGCAGCAATAGTTGCTGTTGTTGTGATATTAGTTGTTCTTTACAATAAATGTTCGTGGTTTAGAAATGGTGTAAATGCAGCTTTTAGAGCAGTAGGTTCAGCAATCAAGGCAGTTTGGAACGGAATAAAGGCTGTGGCAATGGCAGTATGGAATGCGATAGTATCGTTTATAAGAAACAGAGTTGAAGCACAGAAAGCGCAAATGAGAGCATTAGCAAACGTTGCAAGAAGCGTTTGGAATGCCGTTAAGGCGGCGGCAGTAGCAGTTTGGAATGCTATAAAATCGGCTGCAACGGCATTATGGAATGGTTTGAAATCCGGAATAACAGGGGTAGGTTCATTCTTTAAATCAACCTGGGAAGGAATAAAAGCAGCTGCAATTGCAGTATGGAATGGTATCAAATCAGCATTTGACGCTGTTGTTTCAGGATTAAAAAGCGCGATTAGTGGTGTTGTAAGTTTCTTTACAGATAAATGGAACGGTTTGAAAAATATGGTTTCAAAAGGGCTTGGAGCGGTTGGAGGACTTTTAGGATTTGGGAAAAATGCAGCAGGAACTAACTACTGGAGTGGAGGACTTACAACAGTAGCAGAACGTGGAGCAGAATTAATTCAAATACCTGGTAAAACCAGCTTTCTTGGCCGAAAATGAAATACTTTTAAATCTTCCTCAAGGAACAAGAATTTTAAATAATTCTCAAACTAGAACTACTTTAAAAAGATAAAACGGATAATTTAAGAAACAAAGTAAATAATTTAAAAAGGTGGAGAATTTTTATGGTGAAAATAATTATTCAATTACAATAAATGTAAATGGGGGTAATCCATTAGAAGTTGAAAAGAATTGTAAGAAAAGTAATATCTGAGGATATAAATAGAAAAAGAAGGGTGGCATTTGGATAATGGCAAAAAAACGAGAGTATACAGAACTAAAAAAATGGTGACACTTGGGATTTGATTTCGTACAAAGTATATGGAACAGAAGGTTATTTCCACGATTTAATAAGGGCTAATCTGAATCTTATAGATATTGCTATATTCGATTCTAACATACCTATTATTATTCCAGATTTTGTAGATACTGGAGTTAATGAGGATATAGATAAGTTGCCACCGTGGAAGAGATGAAAAAGATAAAAGAGGTGATAAAGTATAGGATATGCAAGAAATATAAAGGTCTTAGTGTTTTTCAACAAAAAGGATATTTCAGAAGAAATAGCACATTCCATTTCTTCTGTCACTTATACTGACAACTCAAAAAATGCTATTGATGATTTAGAAATAGAATTGGAGAATTTGGATTATAGATGGTTAAAAGAATGGTATCCTGACGAAAATGCACAGCTTGTGGTTGGAATATTTGAAGATTTGGGCGAATCTGATGGAAAATTTTTGGAATTGGGGGCATTTTATGTAGATGAACCAACTTTTGACAATGATAGAGTAACATTAAAATGTATTGCCTTGCCTTTGAATCAAAATATAAGAGATCAGAAAAATAGCAGAGCTTGGGAAAATGTAACACTTAAAGAGTTGGTTACCCAAATAGCGAGTAAACATGAAATGAGTGCTGCAATACATTGTGAAGATGAATTTTATAAAAGGCTGGATCAAGACAAAGAAACAGACTTGGAATTTATCAATCGTATTGTGAAGGAAACAGGACTTAATATGAAATTATCTGACGATAAAAATAATTATTTTTGATGACGAAAAAGATGGAAGAAAATGAAACAATAGAAAAGTGGAATATACACGATTACAGGATAAGAAGTTTTTTTCTTTGAAGAAGAAAAAAATAAGGAAATTTATGACAAAGTCGAAGTTAGTTATTATGATGCAGATAAGAAAAAGATAATCAGGGAAATAATTACAAAAAGAAGAATTAGAAAAACGAAATAATGTAGAAACTGATTCATAAAAATTAAATAGCAAAAAGAAGTAATGTGAATGGCAACAAACAAAAAAACAGTAAAACTACTATTAAGAGCAGTAAAGAGAAATTGAAACAAAAGGCAGAATCTAAACCTAAAACAACCAAAAAAAGAAAAAGACAAAAAAAGATAACGACTAAAGGTAAAAGTACTGCCAAAAAGTAGCTAAAAAGACTTTAAAAAGACAACTTAAAAACAGGAGTGCCAAGTAACATTGACCGTAGATGGTTCAACTGATTATGTTGCAGGTGGAATTATTGAACTCGATGAAAGTTGGGGTGAGTTTGAAGGAAAATATATCATTGATAAAGTTACTCACACTGTGAATGGGGATTACACTTGTGAAATGGAAATGATGAAAATAGGTGCTAGAGAAAAGGGCTACCGAAAAAGCTAAACAGCAGACTAAGGAAGAGCAGAAGAAAAAGGAAGCTGAAAAAAGCTAAAAAGAAAGGTTCTAAAAAAAGTCAAAAAAGCAAGAAAAAGTACAAAGAAAAACAGGCAAAAAAAGTGAGAGATAGGAAAAAAATAGTAAGAGCACTAAAAAAATCTAGTAAAAAAAGAAATAGAGTTTTGTAGGACAATGACAATATAAAAATTATATACAATTATTGTAATGATTGGAAAGGAGCAGAATGGATTTAGAAAGTTTTATAAAAATCATTACATTAGTTTTAGAAATAATTTTAGAAGTTCTAAAATATTACAATAAAAAAACAAAAAAACTAAAAAAAGGGAAGAAAAAAATAAAATGAAAAAAATTTTTGAAACGATATTAAATATTTTGGTACTAATTGTAATTGTTATTCATTGGGTACTAAGATACATAGAACATAAAAAAGAAAGACAATAAAAAAAGCCCTAACTAGCAAAGGGCTTAACTGAAAGTCTTATTAATCATTACAATATAATTGTATCATATTTTATAAAAAAATGTCAAGAGAAAAAACAGGACAATGGCAATTGAATATATGACTGTGAAATTAAAATATTTTTTTAAAAATAGTATAAAATTTTAATTTTTCTTAAAAATGGGGTATAATATATTATAACATTTTTAGGAGGTAAAAAATTATGGCAAAGAAAATTACTGGGGAAGATGGAAAAACCTATGTTGAAAAGAAACCATTTTATAAGAAATGGTGGTTTATCTTGTTGGTAGTTCTTGTAATTTTGGGAGCAATTGCAGGTAAAAAAGAAGAGGGGGCAAAACCAGAAAGTGATCAAACTCAAAACCAATCATCGGCAGTCAAAAAAGAGGCAAAAAAGGAAGTTGTCTATGAAAAAACAACAGCCAAACAGATGATTAGTGATTTGGAAGGAAATGCAATGAAAGCGGCAAACACTTATAAAGGAAAGGATTACGAAATCACAGGTGTCTTGGGTAATATTGACGCACAAGGTGATTACGTAACAATCGAACCTTCATCTGATTCAGTTACAATTACAGGAGTACAGGCATTTATAAAAAATGATGATCAGAAAAAAGTTGTTGCTGAACTTTCAAAAGGGGATAAAATTACTGTAAAAGGTAAAATCAAAGATGTTGGAGAAGTTTTAGGATATTCAGTAGATATTGATGAAATTTCTAAAGGTTCGAAATAATTAGTTTAAATCACAGGATGTAAAAAAATTCTGTGATTTTTTTAAAAAGTTCTTGACTTTTACACGTTTACGTGTAATATGTAGATGTTAGGAGGTTAAGATGGAAAATAAGAAAAAAATATCGTTTAAAGTAGATTCAGAATTCCATAAGAAAATAAAATTAAAAAGCTACAAATATGGGAATTGGAATAAAAGAGTATATTTTAAATTTGATAAAAAGATTTGGAAAGTGAGGAGAAATAAAAAAATAAGACCTCTTGCAAAGAAGTCTTATGGTATTTCTATCTCATCAATAGAATTATATCATATTGACTTCTAAAAAATCAAAAACATTTTAGGAGGAAAAAAATGGATAATTTAATTGCAAAAAGAAGTATGTTTTAAAAAAACAAAAAGATTAGAGCCATTGAAGAAAAATGGGAAAGTTTATGTCGCAGTGAAAGATATATGTAATAATTTGGGAATGAATGGGAATCAATTTAAAGTTCAAAGAGATAAATTAAATAATGATGAGTTTTTAAAGGTAGGGAGAAAATTCTCCCCAGTTAATACAGGATTTGGAATTAAAGAAACTATGCTACTGGAACTTGACTACTTGCCAATCTGGTTAGCAAAAATAAATCCAGCGAGATTTAGCGATGAGTTGAAAAAGGAATTGATGGATTATCAGTTAAAGGCAAAAGATGTGTTGGCTGAGGCTTTTCTGGGAAAAAGAAGAATGTATCCAGAATTATTTTATGAAAGACAGAACAAAAGACTTCCGAGAGGGTTGCCGATTAGCCATTCAAAATTTCATAATAATGGAAAAGTGGTAATGCTGCTACAGGATTTGGCTGATGTTTTGGGTATAAGTAGATTTTCTGTTTCACAAAAAATTACAAACAAGACAGTTATTTCAGGGACAGATTTGCTAAATTTTAAAAAGGAAAATCCAGAAGCTAAGAAAAGCACTTCCTGCTTGACTCTGATAGATAAAAATGATGCAGTTGAAATCTTGTCTAAAGTTAGTAATATTTCTGATATTGAGAGAGAAGTTATTATTGAATATTTTGAACCTTATATGACTCTAGTAAAAAAACTAGCGAACATTGGGAAAGATTAAAATCAATGCAGAAAGGCGTAACTGAGTCAGGACTGCATCTGTTTCAAGAGATGAAGAAACTAGATGAAAGCCTTAAAGTGCTGCATGAAATTAAGAAAGATATTATAGGCAGAATGCAATTTATGAACTATGATATTCACGAATTAGAGAAATAATTAAACAAGAATCACAGTCATTAATTTGATTGTGATTTTTTTGTTGTAAAATTTTTTTGAAAGGTGGTGAAATATAGATGGATTTAATAAAACAAGGAGAAATAAACAGTATTGATGTAAAAAATGGAAAAGCGAGAGTTATTTTCCTTGATAGAGATAACAAAGTAAGTGACTGGCTTAATATATTAGTTCCTTTTTCCGACAGTCACAGTGATTCTTATAATCTAGCTGTAGGTCAAAGTGTATTGGTTTTATCACTTCCAGATATGCCTGAAGTTGGTTATATCCTTGGCTGTCCAATGAGAGCTAGTGAAATCAAGGAGGGTGAAGTAAAAAGAACTTTTTCAGATGGAGGGTTTTACAGCTATTCAAATGGAACTTTAACACTTAATCCTGTATCGGAAGTTGCAATTAATGCAAATACTACTATTAATGGGAATTTGACTGTTAGCGGAACTACTATCACAGGTGGAAGTATTAATCTTAATACTCATAAGCACGATGGTGTTACTGGTGGTGGGGATAAGACAGGAGGTCCTGAATAATGGTGGGAAGTTTTGGGGATGTTGTGTTTGAAATATCTGATAAAAAAGTATTTTCAATTAACAACGAAATAAATAGAGCATACAAATCTAAAATATCCGAACATACAGCAATATTTGGACCAGGTATGATAAGGCATCAGGGAAGGGAATTAACTGAATTGAGTTTTGGTATTTCTTTAGTTGCTTCGTTAATACCTGACACAACTACATCAGAACAGCTTGATAAAAATAAAAAAACTATGTGGGAATTTGGAGAGTATGACTATTTAACATTAGGTGGGCAGACATTTGGAGCTTTTCCGTTTTTGATAATAGATATAAGTGAAAAAAGTTCTTACTTTAATAAAGAAACTTCCAGCTTTGACTTCATAAACCTGGAACTGACGTTAAAAAGAGTATATAGATAATCCTAAAAAAATACAATCAAGTAATAGAACAACTAAAAAGTTCAAAAAAAGAGCAGGAAAAAGCTCACAGAAGAAAAATGTGGAAGTTGTAAATGTTGAAATTGAGCAGAAAACAAAATTACAGGAATTTGCTGAAAAAGTAAAAAAATAAAGTAGACAGTACACTTGAAAAAGTGGATAAAGCTATCCAAATCGCAGAGGAAAAGAAAAATGAAATATTAAGTCAGCTCGAAAAAAATCAAAAAGGATGCAAAAATTGATGAACTGATGAATTTAGTGAGAGCTGGAATGATTACGGCGGATAAAGTTAATGAAATGATTGATTATGCTAAAAAATTTTTGATAAAACAGATAGAGAAATACTAATGAATTTTTTTAAGGAATCAGATTGGAGGTAAATAATGATACATGTTTCATCTAATCAAGAAATAAATTATTCTCCAAAAAAATTATATTGAGGAAGTTATAACGAACGTTGGAATGCTTTTTTAAGAGTCTGCAAGGAAGAACAGCCGCTTAATCGTGATTTCAGTTTTGACAGCGACTTGATAGATAAAAAAATATAAATGTTGTGGAAAAACAGGATAACTTCACAGTTGCTTGAGATGTTCAGGAAATATGAGCCAAGAGCAATTTTAAAAAAACTACAGAAATAAAAAAATGACAGATAAACACAATAATGATTTTGATATTGAACTGGAAATTGAGGTGATAAACATTGGATGATTTTGAAGAGTACGAGGCAATAGATAGCGATGCTTGGGAAATAAAAAGAGATATGATTAATAAGTTTCAGGAACTTAGCGGAAGAAGTCTGACAGAAGCTAGTCCAGAAACATTAATTTTCAGCGCAGTTGCATATCAGCTGGCTTTGTTAGAAGAAAAAAATATAATGATGATATCAAACAAAAATTATTTAAGATTTGCAAGAGATGAAAGGCTGGATTTAAAAGGTGAATTTTATGGAAATAGAGGAAAAAAAGGCTTTTTGAACAACCAGCGGTGGCAACATTCAGATTTTATATTTCAAGTATACAAGCAACAGATACAGTAATCCCTAAGGACTCAAGAATTAGATATAATGAACTTTATTTTGAAACGGATAAGGAATATAAAATAACAAAAGGAAATTTATCAGTTGACGGAAAAGCCACTTGCAACACATTGGGAATCATTGGAAATGGTATTCCAGTTGGACAAATTAAAGATATGGTTGATATATATCCAAATTATCAGAAAGTTGAAAACATTACTGAAAGTAATTCTGGAACAAGCGAAGAACCAGACGAGAGTTACAGGGAAAGAATAAGAGAAATTCCCGAGAGCTTTACAACAGCAGGAAGTTCAGGAGCTTATATATTCTGGACTAAAACAGCCAGTACCGATATCATAGATGTCAAAGTTCATTCTCCATCTGCGACTAATGTAGATGTTTACATTTGGACTGTTAGCGGTATAGTAAGTCAGGAGTTGAAAGAGAAAGTAAAAAGTGTATTAAATGAAGAAAAATATAAGACCTTTAACTGATAAAGTAAATATCAAAGAGCCGAATAAAGTTAATTATTCTGTGGATTTTGACTACTATATCGAAAAAGGATAATGAAACTCTCGTAAATGTTATAAAAATCTAAAGTGGATAAGACAGTGCAAGAGTATGTTAACTGGCAAAAAAAGAAAAAAATAGGCAAGGATATAAACCCGGATGAATTAATTAAAAAGATTAAAAAATAGCTGGAGTAAAAAAAGAGTAGTATTAAGAAATCCTGTTTTCCAAAAAAATTAGATTTCAATCTAGTTGCTATAAACAATAGAATTGTGAGTAATTATCAAGGAGTTGAAGAATTATGATAACAGTACAGGATTTGAAATTGATTGACATTGCTGCAAAAATCAACTCTAAAAAGATAACACAACAAAATGGATATATGAATCAATAGACTATGCAATAAAACAGCAAAAAAACAGAATAATGAATAAGTTTTTTTCTTGACATTGATAAATTATCAGAAACCGAAATTGATTATTTATTGTGGGAATATCATGTTGATTATGTTGGAGAAGATACAACTATTGAAAATAAGAGAAAACTTGTAAAAATAGCAGTTGTAGCACATTTCAACAAAGGAACTTTAGGAAGCGTAAAGGCAATTTGTAAAATACTTTTTGGAAATGCGGAAATAAAGGAATGGTTTGAGTATGGCGGACGACCAGGTTATTTTAAAATTTCCACTTTGGGAGAACTTAAAAATCAAATAGATTTTTCAAAAGTTTTGGACGTTGTTAATGAGTACAAAAAATGAAAGAAGCTGGCTTGATGCAATAACATTTGTAAGAAATATGAATTTAGGAACTTATATTGGCGTTTTTTCTGTGAGGCAAAAAACAAATGTATTGAGTATACGGAGTTTTGAATTGCCTTGGATGGAGCAAAAACTGAATGTAGGAATCGTAAACGCTGTATTAAAAAAAGAATACGTTAGGAATAAGATAGGAGGTAAAAATGGCAAATTATCTTGGTTGGGAAATAACAAACAAAGGAAGAGAGCTTTTTAGCAAGAGCAATGAATAACGAAACAAAGATAAATATAACAAAATTTAAAAATCGGAGCAGGATACAATACAGGAAATGACAGGGAATTAACAGATTTGTTAGATAAAAAGAAACGAATTTCCGGTAAATTCTTATGAAAGAAAAAGAAAATGGAAATGTGGAATTTACATTTATTGTCTCTAATAAAAACTGGAAGCGGGACAAGTGCAATAACAAATTCGTATAAAAATTTCTGAAATGGGAATATATGCCCGGGATGATTTTTGGAACTGAAATATTATACGCGTATAACAAAGGAACGGATGGCGATTATATTCCAGTTTTTTTAATGGAAAAAAACGCAATAGACATCTTGGAAAAAAATGTATTATAGTAGTAGACCAGTCAGCAAATTTAAATGTAACAATTGATAGCTCTAATACATATATTACAAGAGATTCTGCCGAAAGAAACTACGTTAAAAACAGACTATGCAACAGAAAAATAAAGCTGGAATAGTGACATTAGGAACTACTGCAAATACAGCTCTAGAGGGAAAGAGGCTAGCTGAAATAATCGGCTTAGAATTTGGCGGAAAAATACAAGACGCTGGAAGTAAAATTAAAGGTAAATTTTATTATGATAGCGTAACAAAATTTTATTACGAATGTTTAGAAAATACTAATTTGACGTATAACGATTCAGGTAAATTTAGAGCTATTTCAAACAAGCCAATTTCGGACAAAGTAGAAAATTTGTTTAGAATTACGACATACAACTTAACTTTTGAAAAAGATACGGTTAAAAATGGTATTGTATCTGGAGTAAGTGTAGGAAATGTTGCTATATTTCAATTTCATGATGTTATTCCTGCGAATTCTGCTGGAAGTACAGTGATATGTAAACTTCCTATTGTGCCAGTTGAAGATTTTGAATGTGTGGCATATATCCTAGGATCTGGTGGTAAAACTGAAAGAGTATCTGTTGAAAAAAATGGAAATGTCTGCATAATTGGACCAGGTACTATAACCCCGAATATTCCATACACTTTCAGTTTTATGTTTCCTTTTATTCTTTAACTAAGCTTCAAGAAATCAATAATTTTCAAATACTCTATCAACTGACTTTTTCAGTATTTAAATTTTTTTAAAATATAATAACAAATCACACAAATTCATAAGTTAGCACAGAATAAAAAAATCATAAAAAAACAAAAGAAATGGAGTGATAAAAATGACAGTAGTTTACATTTATTTAATCGCAACAATGGAGTGTATAGCACGACCGACAGTTACAACAGCAGAGGAATTTAAAGAAAATCCAAATCTGTTTTATCCTGATTGGAACGAAGAAACAATGAAATTTTTCTGAAACTTTGTTGAATAATCCAGTTATTGATTCAAAAAATGGAGAGTTGAGAGAAATGACAGAAGTGGAGAAAATAAAAACTGGTAAAACAACTCTATCAGACGGAAGTTATTTAGACGAGGTTAACGAAACAATTGTGACTATCGCAAAACCAAACGAGTGGAGTGTATGGGACAAGAATAGCAATGCTTGGGAAGTCGATAATGATTTGTTAAATGCGAAATTAAAAGAATTGAGAGAAAAAGCATTGAAAGACTTAGCAGAAGCTAAATCAAACTTTTTAAATCAGCCGCTTGAAATCGAAAAAAAGCTGGTAAGAAATACACTTTTGAGAACAATGAAAAAAACAGAAATAGTTTGTCTCTGAAAATGTCTTTGATGTGGACTTTAGAGCAAGAAAAAATCGAAAAAGTAAAAGTCTTAAATGGCAAAAAAATGGTTGAATTTATTGAGTTGAATAGAACTGAATTAAAAGATTTAGCTACAAAAATACAAGATATAATTGAAATTGCAGATGTAGCTGAACAAATGGCTGTTGCAGGACTTGAAAGATACACTATTGAACAAATGTTAGAACTTAATGTCAGAGAGTTCTTTCAAAAATTAAAAAGGAGAGAATATGAAATTAAAGAGAAATACTTTATACATAAGTTTTCATAAGCCTACACAGCCAATCGGGTATCTGATTTCTTTGTGGACGCTAGGGAAATATTCACACGCTGAATTTATTTACAATGATTATGTATTTTTTTAGCAAATCCTGGCGGAGTTAGAATGAGCCCATTTATTTATAAAAAAACAATATGGATATTTATGAGCTTGACAAAAAAATATTAGTGCAGCAGATGTTTTAGAATTTTTTTGTTGTAAATAAAGGCAAAGGATACGACTATCTAGGAATTTTTAGGACAGTTTTTTTATGCTAATAAGGTACAAGATGACGATAGATATTTTTTTGCAGTGAGTTTTGTTTAAATGCAATAGATTATGCTTTACAGTTCACTTTGACATATAAATTGAAATCGTTAAAAGACAGGATTGGCTATCAGTTCAGTCCAGTCAAATTATACAAATATTTAAAAGATATGGAATTAATTAAAGAAAAGGAAGTGGCATAGATGAATTTTGGGAAAGCATTTGAAGAAGTAAAAAAAGGGAAAGCAATGAGATTGCCGCAATGGAGCAAGGATGTAGTGATAAAAGCACAATTTCCTGACAAAAACAGTAAAATGACAGCTCCATATTTATATGTGGAATCCAGATATGGTAGGGTACCTTGGAAAGAAACTGTGATTGAATTATTTAGTGAAGAATGGGAAGTGGTATAAATGAATAGATTTGACAAAATTTTCAGCTTTATGTTGGCTGTCGAGGGCGGCTATACCAACGACAAGAATGACAAGGGTGGAGAAACAACTTGGGGGAATTACAAAAGAGGAAGCAAGAAGAAATGGTTATTGTGGTTCTATGAAAGATTTGACGAAAGAGTTTGCCAAGAAAATATTGGAAAAAGACTATTACCTGAAAAATCGTTTGAATGAAGTAAAAAATGACAAGGTTGCATTGTCAATATGTGACTGGAGTTTTAACTCAGGAAAATGGGCAACTAAAAAAGGCACAAGTAACATTAAACAGATATTTTGGCTATAATCTAGTTGTGGATGGTATTTTTGGAAGCAAGACTATAAAAGCCTTGAATGAAGTGGAAGAACAAGGAAAAATCAGCAGAATTTCTGAGAGATTACCATAGCATACAGAGAAAAATTTTATCATTCTATAGTTGAATATAATTCAACTCAGAAAGATTTTTTTGACTGGATGGTTGAATCGTGTTGATAGAAAAAGAAAAATATTTAAAGGAGATGATATAAATGAAAAGTAATATTGAATGTAGGACATGGTGGAGTGAAAAAGAGATCCAGGAGCATGTGGAAATGATTTTTGAGGAACACGCTTGGAATAAGGATTTTGTGGAAAAACTATGTAAAAAAAGAATGTGAAAATCAAGGTGTAGATTATGTTGTAGTATATCAAGAATACTATTCTACTTTGCCACAAAAGATAAATGGACTTGCAAATAAAGGAGATGTGACACTATCATTTCATTTAAATGCAGCTGATAAAACAGCTTCAGGTGCTGAAATGTTATATTGGCACAACTCAAAAAGAAGTAAGGAACTTGCGGAATTTTTACAGGAAGCTAATATTAAAGCAACGCATTTGAAAGATAGAAAAATCTTGCCTCGTAATTATGAAGACAGAGGGGCAACTCTTTTGAGAAAAACTTCGATGCCTTGTGTCATAGTTGAAAGCGGATTTATAACAAATTCAGAAGACATGGAAAAATTGGAAGCAACCAAAAAGGAGCTTGCAAAATATTATGTAGCGGCAGTAAAGAATTATTGGAAAAACAATTAAAAAATGACTTTATTACAAGCCGTATGAGAATAAAAGGTTGCCTAGTGAGTTAAAATTGACTGTAGGGCTTGCTAGGTGGCTTAGAATTGATTTTAAAAAAAAGAATAAAATAGGAGATGATAAAATGGATAAATTAGCAGCAAAAATATATTTAACAGGTAAAATTTTAGAATTGGGAAAGACTTTAATCTATAAAACAGAAATAGTTGCAAAAGGAAAAGTTGGAGCAGAAAAGTTTAAGCAGGTGTATGAAGGTTTTTGGGATAAGTTAGAAGATCTGTTGGAAAAAGAAAAATCAATTGATAGAAAATGGATTCCTGACTTCGCAGAAAAGATTGGTGAAGAAGTGTTGTCGGAAGTTTTAAAGGAGGCTAGAAAGACATTTGATTTAAAAGTTATACTGCAACAAATTTTTGATGAGGAAAAATTGGGGAACAAAAACATATTATAACAGCATAGGAGAACAGGAATGTATTTTAAAGAAATTAGTGATTTAGGTGCTTTAGTGGTTATATGTGGGATATTTTTATATTTTGTGAAGAAAATTTTTGATTTGGTAATAAACGATATTAAAAAAACAGCTATGAAAAAAATAATTAGTGAATTACAACATGCTGAAGCAGGGCGGGCAGTTCTTGTAGCAGGGAATGAAAAAAACTTATAGAAGTTCTTAACAGGTTAGAAAGTAGATTAAGAACGGAAAAAAATAACAGGAGAGGCACTTGGAATAATGCTTAATACTAAAGGAAGTCAAATGTGTCTTTGTATAAAGAATGAAGCAATAGATATAATTAATACAAACAGTATTGATAAAAAAATTGGGATTCTATAGAAAAATGAAATGGATAATCTTTATGATGATAAAAATATTAAAAATTTCAGAAAGAATATCATAATTTAATGGAATTCGACACGTTTTCAGAAATTAATAAGCAGTTTATTGTAGAGCTTAAGAAGTCAAAAGATGGAATAATATCAATATTGTCAAATTTAAAAGAGGCACGGGAGCTTATGGATTATAGAATAGCAATAAGAAGAGTGAGTGCTGTTATGGATAAGACTAAAAAAGAATATGCACAAGATAATAGCAGAAATAACAAATGAAGGATAGCCAGGAATGGCTATCTTTTTTTATTCCTATAAAGAACGTATAAATTTTTTTATAACTATTTTATGGTAATATACAAGTAGTATACATTTTTACAAATATTAAATTTATGAATAAATATGCGGATTCCCTAAACATCGAAGAACTTTAAAAGATATTTTTAACTTGTAAATATATATTGTAATGATTATAAAATTATGATAAAATTAAATAAAGAATTTTTGAATAACAAAAATATTAATAGCTTTTATACTAAATATGTATATATTTAGAATTATAGAAAAACTTAAAAAGTTAGAAATATCAAGAATGGAGGAAAAAAATGGAAAAATATATCTAAAGATAAATTATTAAGTATGTATGAATCAATGTTAGATATTAGAAACTTTGATTTGAAGGTGAATCAACTTGTAAAAAGAGGGATGGTTCCAGGAATGACACATTTGTCAGTTGGAGAAGAAGCGGCAAATGTTGGAGCGATTGCGGCGTTAAATCCTGATGATTTTTATAACGTCTAACCATAGAGGACATGGGCAAGTTATTGCAAAAGGGATTGACTTGAATGGAATGATGGCTGAGATTATGGGGAAAAGCTACAGGAACTTGTAAAGGTAAAGGTGGTTCAATGCATATTGCCGATTTAGAAAGTGGAAATTTAGGAGCTAACGGAATTGTTGGTGGAGGACACGGAATGGCAGTAGGAGCAGCTTATACTCAAAAAGTTAAAAATACTGGAAAAATCGTACTGTGTTGTTTTGGAGATGGAGCTACAAATGAAGGAAGTTTTCATGAAGCAATGAACTTGGCATCAGTTTGGAATGTACCAATTATTTTTTATTCAATTAATAATGGATATGGAATAAGTACAGATATTAAAAAAGTTACAAATGTAGAGCATATTTATCAAAGAGCGGTAGCTTATGGAATGCCTGGATATTTCATTGAAGATGGAAATGATGTTTTGGCAGTTTATGAAACATTTAGAAAAGCAGTGGATGATGTAAGAGCAGGAAAAGGTCCTGTTTTAATTGAAAGTGTGACATATAGATGGTTTGGGCACTCAAGTTCAGATCCTGGAAAATATAGAACGAAAGAAGAAGTGGATTCTTGGAAGGCAAAAGATCCAAACATTAAATTTAGAAATAGATTGATTGAAGAAGGGATTGCTACTGAGGAAGAATTAACTAAATTGGAAGAAAATTCGAAAACAAAAAAATTGAAGAAGCAGTTGATTTTATGAAAAAAACAGTCCAGAACCAACTCTTGAATCAGCATTTGAGGATATTTTTTTGCAGATTAATTAAAGTGTTTGTTACTAAAAAGAATTTTTGGGAAATTTAGTAAAAAGATATTGATTTAAAAAAATATAAATTTCGAAAAAAATTCTAAGAGAGTTAAATTAGGAAAAATAGTGTTTGAAAAAAAGAAGAGATAAAAAAACTGGGAGGAAAAAAATAAATATGGAGACAAAATTAATGTCTGTAAAAAGAGGCAATAATTACAGCAATGTCAGAAGAAATGAGAAGAGATGAAAATGTATTTCTATGGGAGAAGATGTTGGAATATTCGGAGGAGATTTTGGAACTTCGGTAGGAATGTTGGAAGAATTTGGAGAAGAGAGAATTAAGGATATGCCTATTTCAGAATCAGCAATTTCAGGAGCAGCTATTGGAGCGGCAATGACTGGTTTAAGACCAATTGTAGACGTAACATTTATGGATTTTATCGTGTATATGATGGATAATATTGTAAATCAGGCGGCTAAAACTAGATATATGTTTGGTGGAAAAGGAAGAGTACCAGTGACATTTAGATGTGCGGCAGGAAGTGGAGTAGGTTCAGCAGCACAACATTCGCAATCATTGGAGGCTTGGTTTACGCATATTCCTGGAGTGAAAGTAGTTGCACCTGGAACACCTGCAGATGTGAAAGGGTTGTTGAAAGCAGCTATTAGAGATAATAATCCAGTAATTTTCTTGGAATATAAGGCGCAATATAATATGAAAGGTGAAGTTCCAACAGATCCTGAATTTGTTATTCCTTTAGGAAAGGGAGAAATAAAAAGAGAAGGTACGGATATTACAATAGTAAGTTACGGAAGAATGCTTGAAAGAGTATTGAAGGCAGCAGAAATAGTGGCTGGAGAAGGAATTAGCGTAGAAGTGGTAGATCCTAGAACATTGATACCATTAGATAAAGAGATAATTTTTGGATTCAGTTAAGAAAAACAGGAAGAGTTATTTTTAGTGAATGATGCTCATAAAAACAAGTGGATTTATTGGGGAAATTTCAGCAATTATTTCAGAAAGTGATGCATTTGATTATTTGGATCATCCAATTGTGAGATTGGCTGGAGAAGACGTGCCTATGCCATATAATCATACTTTAGAAACAGCGATGGTTCCGAGTGTTGAAAAAATTGTTGATGCAATTAGAAAAGTAAAAAATAAACAATAGTAGAAGGTGAAAAATAAGATGGAAAATAGCAAATTGAGAGCTACACCTGCTGCGAGAGATTTAGCTAAAATGATGGGAATAGATTTGTTAAATGTTAGAGGCAGTGGAGCTAAAGGTAGAATTCATAAAGAAGATGTGGAAGAATTTAATTTTGAGAAAAAAGTGAGAATTACTCCGTTGGCTAGTAAAATAGCACAAGAATACAATATTGATTTGAGTACAGTAGAAGGTAGTGGACATAACGGGAAGATAATGAAAGAAGATATTTTGAATATCATTGCTAAACCGAAAGAAACTGAAGAATTGGCAAGACATGAAAAAGCGATATTGGCTGAAAAAGAACAAGTGGAAGAAGCTGATATTGAAGTTATTCCAATGTCACCGATGAGAAAAAGTAATTGCAAAAAGAATGTCAGACAGTTACTTTTACGGCACCTACATTTACATTAAATTATGAAGTTGATATGACAGAATTGATTTCATTGAGAAAAAAAGTTATGGATACAATTATGGAAAAATACAGGTAAAAAGATAACTGTAACAGATTTAATTTCGTTTGCTGTAGTTAAAACATTAATGAAACACAAATATGTAAATTCTGAATTGTCTGCAGATGGAACACAAATTACATTACATAATTATGTAAATTTATCAATTGCTGTTGGAATGGACGATGGACTTTTTGGTGCCTGTAATTAAAGGTGCAGATAAAAATGTCATTGAGTGAATTGGTAGTTGCGTCTAAAGATATTATTAAAAAAAGGCGTTGGCAATGAAATTGAGTCCTTCTGAACAAAGTGGAAGTACGTTTACAATTAGTAATTTGGGAATGTTTGGGAACGCAAAGTTTTAATCCTATTATAAATCAACCAAATTCAGCAATTTTAGGAGTTGCTGCGACAGTTGAAAAACCAGTAGTTGTAGATGGAGAGATTGTAATTAGACCAATAATGACAATGTGTTTAACAATTGACCATAGAGTTGTGGATGGACTTGCTGGAGCTAAATTTATGCAAGATTTGAAGAAATTATTGGAAAAATCCATTAGCAATGTTAATTTAGAAAAATTTGAAATACTATAAATACCATTAAATAAAAATAAAGGAAGTGAAATAAATGGCAGTAGAAGTAATTATGCCTAAAGCTGGAATAGATATGACAGAAGGGCAAATCGTGAAATGGAACAAAAAAGAAGGGGAAAAAGTAGAAGAGGGAGAAATTTTACTTGAAATAATGACTGATAAAACAAGTATGGAATTGGAGGCAGAGGCTTCAGGATACTTAATTAAAGTGTTAAAACAAGATGGAGAAACTGTGCCAGTTACAGAAGTTATTGGGATATATTGGAGCTGAAGGAGAAGAAGCACCAACAGGAGCAGCACCTCAAGCGGCACCAGAACCAAAAGCAACAGAATCAGTGGCAGCAGCTCAACCAGCAGCTTCAACTTCAAATGAACCAAAAGCGCCAAAAGGTGACGATGAATTTGATGTAGTTGTAATCGGTGGAGGACCTGCAGGATATGTAGCGGCAATTAAAGCAGCACAATTAGGTGGAAAAGTAGCGATTGTGGAAAAAGTTCACTTTGGAGGAACTTGTTTGAATAAAGGATGTATTCCTACGAAAAACATTCTTGAAAAAAATGCTGAAATTATCGAAGGAATTGAAATGGCTGGAAAAAAAGAGGAATTATCTTGGAAAAATGATAAATTCACAATTGATATGCCAAAAGTTGTTAAATTGAAAAAAATGATATCGTAAAAAAACATTGACAAATGGAGTTCAAGGATTATTGAAGAGTAATGATGTTAAGATTTATAACGGTATTGGGAAAAATAAATGTTGATAAAGATGTTGTTGTTACAAATGATAAAGGTGAAACAGTATTGAGAACTGATAAAAATCATTTTTAGCAGGTGGTTCAAAAGTAGGAAGAATCAATATTCCAGGAATTGACAGTCCAAAAAGTATTGACAAGTGATGATATTTTAGATATTCAACAAATTCCTAAATCATTAGCTGTAATTGGTGGAGGAGTAGTTGGAATTGAGTTGGGACAAGTGTTTAATTCATTTGGTTCAGAAGTAACTGTTGTGGAAATGATGGATAGAATTATTCCTGGTGTGGATAGAGAATCTTCTGAAACATTGAGAAAAAGAATTAGAGAAAAAAAGGAATGAAAAATCTTGACTTCAACTGCAATTAAGGAAATTGTTGATAATGGAGATACATTGACAATTAAAGTTGATGGAAAAAGATGACATTGTGGCTGAAAAAAAGCATTGTTGTCAATTGGAAGAGTGCCTGATTTAGAAGGAATTGGAGAAATTGACTTGGAATTGGAAAAATGGTAAAGTTAAAGTGGATAAATATATGGAAACTAGCGTTAAAGGTATCTATGCACCTGGAGATATTAATGGAACTAGAATGTTGGCTCATGCGGCATTTAGAATGGGAGAAATCGCAGCAGAAAATGCAATTCAAGGAAATCACAGAGCAACAAGATTAGAAACAAATTCTTCAGCTTCAATTTATACTATACCATCAGCGATTTATTAAATAAAGCAAGAACACTCGCAACTTTAGTCGTGAGATGAATTGCACGAAAATTTTAGTAAGCATATAGGGAAACTTGTATGTAGACACGGAGCAAAACCGTGCAACAAAGAAACTGAATTGCTGGGAACTCTTAAAGCTAGTATGACCACAACATAATACCTAAGTGAGAATATGGTATAAGTGTGAAGGTAGCGAAAGTAGAAAAAATATACTAGATGATGCAAGGTTAAATCCTAAACATTGAGCCGTACGTATAGAAAGGAATATAATAGACAATCAGCAGCTAAGCCTGAAAAGGAAAGTTCAACGACTATCCCTCGTGAGGGGAGTACAATACAAGCGATTGGTATTGGAAGTGGTTTCGCCTAAGTCCTTGAAATAGGATATGGATAAGATATAGTCTGTGCTTGTTAGAGATAACAAGAAGTTCATAAGAGAACTGCATAAATGGTAGCGTATTTATGTGAACAACGCTTCCCACTGTTGTGGGGTTTTAAAAAAACTTTAAAAAAATATTTAAAAAAATACTACTTTTTTTAATAGATAAAAATGTAGGATACATAGTATAATATCTCTGATGAAAAGGAGGTGATATCTATGTATTTAACTTTAAAACAACAAGTAAAAACATCTTAGCAAAAAGGAGTTTAGGAATTTAAAATATTTATCTCATATAGCCAAGAACTTAACTAATGAAGCTATATATAATATTAGACAGTATTATTTTAAAAAATAAAAAAAGTATTTAAGTTATAACGAAAAACTATAAAATGCTTAAAAAAATAGTGAGAACTATAAAAAAATTAAATTCTAATATGGCTCAACAAATTCTAAAAAGAAGTAGACGGAAGTTTTAAATCGTTCTTTTGCACTTTTTAAAAACTTGCTAAGAATGGTCAATATAATTTTAAAGATATAAAATTACCTAAATATCTTGCTAAAGATGGATTTTACAACTCTTGTTATAGGTTTTGTAAGATTAAAAGATGATATTCTGATAGTTCCTTATTCAAATTTGTTTAAGAAAAACACATAAGGAAATCGCAATAAAACTACCACCAGTATTAAAAAAACAAGAAGATAAAAGAAATTAGAATAATACCAAAAACAACATTCTAGGTACTTTTGAAATTCAATATACTTACGAGGTAGAAGAAGTTCAAAGGGAATTAAATGAAAAAACAATGCACTAGGAATTGATTTAGGTATAGATAATCTTTGTACTTGTGTAACTAATAATGGAGCATCATTCATAATAGATGGTAGAAAATTAAAATCTATTAATCAATACTATAACAAGACAAATGCAAAATTACAAAGTATAAAAGATAAGCAAAACACTCTCGAACAACATTAAGACAAAAGAAAATAACTAGAAAGAGAAATAATCGTATAAATGATTATCTTTCAAAAGCAGCAAGAATAATTGTAAATTATTGTCTTAATAATGATATAGGAAAAAAATAGTTCTAGGATATAATGAAGATTTTCAAAGAAAATCAAATATTGGAAAGTATAAATAATCAAAAACTTTTGTAAATATACCATATGGAAAAATTAAGAGATAAATTAATATATCTATGTAAACTATATGGAATAGAATTTAAAACTACAAGAAGAGAGTTATACATCAAAAGCAAGTTTCTTTTGATAGAGATGAAATTCAATATATGATAAAGAAAAATCCGCAAGAATATATATTCAGTGGAAAAAAAGAATAAAAAGAGGACTATATCAAACAAGTACAGGTAAACTCATAAATGCAGATTGTAATGGAGCATTAAATATTCTAAGAAAAAAAGTAAAGGTTGTGGACTTAAGTGTCCTATACAATAGAGGTGAGCTGAACACACCTAAAAAGAATAAGGGTAGTGTAAAGCTATCAAACTTCTTAGAAAATTTTTAAATAATTTTAAAGATTTTAGAACCCCATGACTTCAGTTGTGGGAGGTTCAGACTGTGCCAGAAGTAGCAATGGTTGGATTGACAGAAGAACAAGCTAAAGAAAAATATGATATAAGTGTAGGAAAATTTGCGTTTGTAGGAAATGGAAGAGCGTTGGCATCAGGAGAATCTGCTGGATTTGTAAAAGTTATTGCTGATAAAAAATATGGAGAAATTTTAGGAGTTCATATTGTAGGGCCTTCAGCTGCTGAAATCATTAACGAAGCTGCGACATTAATGAAAATGGAAATTACAGTTGATGAAGTAATCAAAACGATACACGGACATCCTACTTATTCAGAAGCATTGTTTGAAGCATGTGCAGATGTTTTAGGAGAAGCTGTTCATTTACCTAAAAAGAAAAAATAGAATGAAAGAGGACTAGTTACTATGATTTATTATATTAGTAAAACTCATGATACCGCATTTAATATTGCTTTGGAAGAATATTGCTTCAAAAATTTAAGAGATGAAGATGAAATATTTTTGTTGTGGATAAATGAGCCTTCGATAATTGTTGGGAAGTATCAGAATACGATTGAGGAAATTAATACGGAATATACGAGAGAAAAAGGGATTCATGTAATTCGTAGAATTTCTGGTGGAGGAGCAGTTTATCACGATTTGAATAATTTAAATTATACGATTATTTCTAATAGGGATAAAAAAATCAGGGAAGGATTCAATTTTAAAGAATTTTCAAAACCGATAATTGAAACATTGGCAGAATTAGGCGTAAAAGCTGAGTTTACTGGAAGAAATGACTTGGAAATTGATGGACAAAAAAATTTTGTGGAAATGCACAGGCTTACATAAAAGATAGAGTGATGCATCACGGTTGTCTTTTATTTAATGTTGATTTTAGTGCTTTGGGAGATGCTTTGAAAGTTTCCAAAAGATAAAATTGAGTCAAAAGGTGTAAAAATCTGTTAGAAGTAGAGTTACAAATATATTGCCTCATTTGAAAACTCCAATTACAGTTGAAGAATTTGGTGATAAAATTATGGAATATATGAAAAAAACAGTATCCAGATATGAAAGAATATGTTTTTCAGTAAGGAAGAGTTGGATTATATTGCAAAAAGAGCTGAAATTAAAAAGAAGCTGGGAATGGAATTACGGAGAGTCGCCAGAATTTAATATAACTCGAGGTAAAAGATTTAAAAATGGAAAAAAATCCAGATCTTTGCCACAGTTGAAAAATTCTAGAATTAAAAAAATATTAAATTTTATGGGGATTTTTTTGGAAAAAAATGAAGATTTGAGTGAAATCGAAAAATCTTTTGAAAGATGTGAAATATACGAGGGAAGATGTTAAGGAAAAAAATTAGAAACGGTTGATATTGGGGAATATTTTTTTCTAAATTTACGGTGGATGAAGTTGTGGAAGTTATTGTAGAATAGGGATTGATTATGAAATATTTTTTTTAGCAAGGGTAAATCCCTTGTTTTAAAAATTTTTTTATTTTGAAAAATGCCCTAAGGGCTGAGGTAGAGGTGAAATTAGGGTTTAAAGGCATTATTTAGTAATTCTATATATAATGTATAGAACAATAATAAGCCTGATCAAATCCTCTTTTGACACAGCTCTAAACCAGGTATTGGGTACCTTTGTTAATTATAACAAAAAAAGCTAGAAAAAAATCTAGCTTTTATATCCCAATTTTATCATATATTAAAAATCCCTTTAGGTTTTTTTAAGTAATTTTGTTATATCATATTTTCAGAAATTGTCAATAGTTTTTTTGGAAAAAAAGTGTAAAAGAAAAAAACTTGACAATTTATCAAAAATTTTTGTATAATCATATTGCATTTAAAAATAATGAGTTTTAAAAATTATTGAATAGTATGGAGGTAACATTTAATGTTAAAATTAAGATTGACAAGATTAGGAAGAAAAAAAGTTCCTTTTTATAGAATAGTAGCTATGGAGGCTTTATCTAGAAGAGATGGGAAAGCTGTTGCTTACCTTGGAACTTTTAACCCGCTTGTTGAAGATGACAAACAAGTAGTATTGAAAGAGGAAGAAATCTTGAAATACTTATCAAACGGTGCTCAACCAACTGAAACTGTTAAAAGTATCTTAACAAAAGCAGGAGTTTGGGCTAAATTTCAAGAAACTAAGAAAAAATAGTTCTGAAAATTCTTGATTCATAATTTATTTTCCATTTTTTGTTGTACTAGCAAGGGATTTTGGTCTTTTGTTAGTACAATTGAGATGTAATTTTCATTTGAGGTTTGAATATTGCATTTTAAAAATATTTGTCCCTAATTTTTAGGGCAAATTTTTTTGAAGAGATTTATATTTAAAGTTATTATAAATTTGATGGTATTTTAACAAAAGATAGTAAGAAGTCTCCGACTTCTACAAGTGGGAGATGAATTGCTTTTTGTAAAAAAATTGGAAAAAAAGGATACGTTTATGATATAATTTTTGTATAAAAATATCGAAGAGAAGTCATTCTTTATTCTATAAAAAAATAATATTCAAAAATCAAAAGGAGGTGTAATTTTATGAAATATAATTTGGCATTCAAATACAGAATTTATCCAAATAAAGAGCAGGAATTATTGATAAATAAGACTTTTGGATGTGTTCGTTTTGTTTACAATACGATTTTGTATATTGCTAATAAAAATTTATGAAGAAACTGGAAAAAAATAAAAATAATTACACCTGCCAGTTTGAAAAAAATGAAAATCAATTTCTAAAAAGAAGTAGACAGTTTGGCACTTTCAAATGCTCAATTAAATGTAAGACGATCGTTTACGAACTTTTTTTCAGAAGAGAGCGAAATTTCCAAGGTTCAAATCTAAAAAGAATAATGTTAAAAGTTATACAACAAATTGTGTGAATAATTCGATACGAATTGAGGAGAATAAATATTTGGTCTTGCCAAAATTGAAAAGAATAAAATTAAAAATATCATAGAGAAATACCAAAGAATTATAGAATAAAGTCGGTAACATTGACAAACAGTAATGGAAATTACTATGTTTCTATTTTGACAGAATTTGAAAAAGAAATTCAAAAAAATTCAAGTAATGATAAAGTAATTGGACTTGATTTTTCAATGTCTGAATTATTTGTAAGTTCTGAAAACCAAAGGGCTGATTATCCAAGATATTTTTAGGATGTTGGAGAAAAAAATTGAAAAAAATTACAAAAATCATTATCAAGAAAAAGTAAAGTTTTCTAAAAATTGGTATAAACAAAAAAAGCAAAAAAATATCAAAATTGCATGAATATATTAAAAAAATTGTCGAAGAGATTTTTTTACATAAATTATCAAAAAAATTGTCTGAAGCGTATAATGCTGTAGTTGTTGAGGATTTGAATATGAGAGGGATGAGTCAGGCATTAAATTTTTGGGTAAAAAGTGTAGGAGATAATGGATGGGGAATGTTTTTGAGAATGCTTGAGTATAAACTGATGTTTTTAGGAAACAATTTTTGAAAAATAGATAAGTGGTTTCCGTCATCGAAAAACTTGCAGTAAATGTGGAAACGTTAAAGAGGAACTGAAATTATCAGAAAGAAGTTATAGATGTGAGTGCTGTGGAATTGAGATTGATAGAGATTACAATGCGGCATTGAATATAAAAAACATTGGAAAATTGATGTTGGAATATTAGGAAAATAAAAGAAGACAGGGTAGGAACTACCCGAAGAGCTTGGTAAATATATTTGGCTAACAAAAAGCAGATACTTCCCAAAAGCTCCCGCTTCTAAAAAGCGGGAGTAGTTCACTAGTATTTTGTAATTAAATAAAATTTATAGAGGAAATGAAAAAACTTGATTTTTTTGTTTTTGGTATACTATTAAATATCTAATGCTATTCTATATTTAGAGTAAAAAAATTTATTGTGGATTTCAAATTAAATATTAGATATATTCGATAACCCTAAGTTCTCTATCTATACAAGGATTCAAGACCTTTTGTTAGCAAATAATATAAAATGTAACTTTTATGAAATAGTGCAAGAACACTCGCAGTTTTAGTTGTGAGATGAATTGCATGAAAATTTAGTAAGCATATGGAAAAAAATTTTTAGTAGATAAAATGTAATATATAATATAATATCTTTGATTGAAGACTGTAATGGAGTATTAAATATTCTAAAGGAAAAGTAAAGTTGTGGACTTAAATGTTGTCCTATACAATAGGGGCGAGCTGAACACGCCTAAAAAGAATAAGGATAGTTGTTGTGCTATCAAACTTCTTAGAAAATTTTTTTAAATACTTTTAAAGATTTTTAGAACCCTGCGACTTTAGTCGTGGGAGGTTCAGTATTTATGAAAAAAATCTAGGATAATGGATTAATTTACAATGGTTAAAATTGTTCATTGTTAAAAAAATAAAAATATTATATTAAATAAGATTTAGCAGAAAAAAATTTAAAAAAAGGAGTTAAAAAATGACAAATAATTTAAAAAGTCTTGAAGGAAGATTTAAAAAGCATTTGCCAAAAGGGTGAAAGGGCTTTTAAATATACAGATTCAGCACTTATTACATTTTTGCTGACTGGAGGAGGTATTTCACTTAATGGTATTTCAGCGGAAACTTCGATTAAAGCACAAGCAGAAGCATTAAATACGTCGATGACAAACTTAAAGGATAAAATTAAAGTTGCAAGGCGGGAAAGTGAGAAGTCCCTCAAGGGTGAAAAACATGGAATTAATCCAATTAATGGAACAAGGAGATCACGTAGTAAAAAGCCCATGGAGCAGCTGGCAATATGGAATAAATGGATTTTATAACAATTGGAGAGGAACTTATAAGGGACGTGGAAACAAAACTGCCGATGTAAAATATAAAAGAAACAACTCACTTGAAAAATTCAAATATGATTCAAGAACCCACACACTTTATGGAAATACAACAGAATTAGGATTAGAAAGAGAACCAAACGCAATGATCCCAGTATCAGCTTCGGTTACTCCAATAATTCCAAGAATAAAACATGCGGATATTTCAATGGCGGTGGATATTAGTGATCTGCCATCTTTTAATCCAAGAACAGTTAAATCTCCAAAGAATCCCACAATAACGTCGTTAGATGAAGTAAATGAACCTGATTTTACAATGAACGCAGTTTCACTTGGAAATAATGATGATACTTATTATTTTAGTCCATATAATGAATATCACAGAGTAGCGTCAGGGCATCCAGTTCCTGTTGATCTTTTATACATAGGAAATGGAGTAATTGAAACAACTTTAGTATCTTCAGGAAATATTATTACTTCGAGAGAAGCTAATCCAGATGATAGTTATGGAGGTTGGGGAAAAGTTGATCATGGTACAGTTTCTGCGGGATTTATTGGTTTAACGAAAGATCATGGCTTATGGACATATATAAATAGTGAACTTAAAATTAAAAACGTATTTAGAAATGATACAATGAGAGCTTATGTACAAAGTGAACCTAAGTATACTGTTTTGGCTAATTGGTCAGATCATGATTCACTTTCAAAAGGAAGTACCGCTACAATTTCAGCAAGTACATTTCCAGTTACTACACAGCCTAAAACAGGTTTTTTTAAAATGACAGGTCAGGGTACAGGAGCTCCTTCTGCTAGAAAAAGTAATGGGAGTTTAAAATTATCGGGAAGTACGCCTGAAAAAACTCCAGGAGATGTAAAAGGTGATGCAACTACAATGTCCCTTAATAAAGCAAATGTACTTTATACTAGAAAACAAGCAGGTCTTAATGATACTAGTAACTTAGCGGAATTAGCACATTTAGATTTACATTTTGCTAGTGTAATAAGTGGTCAGAAAAATAAATTACAAGATCCAAGTGTGGCAAGTGATGTTTCTACTTCGGTTTCTAATTCATTTACAAATGCTACAAACATTGCAATAAATAATAATAGTGCGATTGATACAGCTAAAGATGGAACTAAAAACAATGGCTCAAACATTTATAAATGATGGTAAAATTATACTAGAAGGAAGAAATTTAGCATTTTCAAATAGTTATGATCATTTTTATGCTCTGCATTTTGATGAAATGACAGCTTCAGATGATAAAAAAAGATTTGATGCTGGGGGAATTGTAATAAATGCAGGTGAAATTGTATCGCATCCTTATAAAGATAATAATGTGAAATATGATTCACATTCCGCTGCATTTATAGTTTCTAATGACACTATGGTAAGTAATCCATACAATTCAGTTGCTCAATATGAAATATTATATAATTCAGGAAGTATAGATCTATATAATAAAAAATCTGCAGTGTTCTTTTTAAATCCCTCAAATAAGTTTACTACAGATATCACTCATGATTATGCTTCTAATGGACAAACAAAAAAACATATAGTTATGATACTGATAAGCCAAAAAAAGACCTATTACAGTAGTTAATAGAAAAAAATATTACAATTTATGGAGAAAAATTCGGTTGGGGTTTATGTAAAAACTCCTGTGGATTTAACGACAGATTTTACAGATGAAGCTGCTGGAACAGATTTTAAAACCGATGACTATATATGGAGATAATAGTATTGGATTGTATGTTCAGAAATTAGAAACAAACGAAAGAACAACGATAAATGGGAATTTTGCAGTAAATATCGGAGATTTAAATGATAATGGAAATCAAAAAAATATACTTCTAGTATTAGTGCAGATATTAATAATGCTCCAACATCAAAAAAACAACAGCAGGAAATCATTTAACTGATTATGAATTAAATAACAATGATGAAACAATAGAAAATTCTTATGGGATTTTTGCTGCTACAGATATTGATTTCTCAAATAACTTAGCTAACTCAGTATCTGGAGCTCATGGAATTCAAGGTGGACATCAAATAATGATATATGGAAATACTAAAAGTAATATCGGAGTTTTGACAAGTACAAAGGGAGATACTGCAGATGGAACAGAATATAAACTTGGTGATGGGACTATTGGACTTAAAGGTGGAGAGAAAAATATTGGGATAGCACTTAATGGTCAAAAAGGTGCTACAGTTACTGCTGATAAGATGGTTTTATCGGGTGGTAATGGAAATACTGCAATTTATGCTATGGGTGATAATAATACTACAAAAACAGAAAGTGTAACAGTAAATAGCGTTAATGATGCGAGTGTTACTTCTCCTTTTGCACCAGCTCAAACTGAAAATTCAGTTGTAATTTATGCAGATGGAGGATCGAAAGTAACAGTGAATAATGCCTTTAATGTTGATGCGAAAGTTGTTAGTGAAGCACCAACTACTCCTGGGGATACAAGTACACAAAATGCAGGGGGAGTTTATGCTAGTGGAAAAGATACAGTAGTTGAATTAGGTTCTAAAGTTCAAAATACAAGTATTACAATTCAAGGAGACAATATTTTAAATTCTTCTAATAAAGCAACAGGCGATAAGGCTGGATTTGGATTGTTTGCAGATAAAGGGGCTAAGATAAAGGCTATTAAAGGGACAGGAAGTAGTACGGTAAAAGTTAAAGATGGTTCGGCTGCAATAGTTTCACTTGGTGATACGAATACAAATACTACATCAGAGATAGATTTAACTGGTGCAACTGTGGATTATGAAGGTGAGGGATATGCACTTTATACTGATAAAGCTAGTGGAAGTGGAGCAAATGCAATAAATTTATCAGCTGGTAAGTTAATATTAGTGGAAATTCAGTTGGATATATTTATGATTACAATAATAAAAAAATGCTATAAATCTTACTGGAACTGATATTGATGTTAAATCTAATGAGGTAATAATAGCAGATTTGAGAAATGTAACGTCTATAGATGTTGATGGTAGTTCTACTCCAAATACTTTAAAAAGAAAAAGTTAATTGGTACAGGAATTGGAAATATAGGAAGTTCAAATGGGAAAAAAATAAATATAAATATGCGGTTGTCGATAATGCAACAATTAATATAAAAAGCGGATATTGATAAAGCAGATACTACTACTGATTCAGATAGTGAAGTATTTACAAAAAGATTTTTTTATACCAAAAATTCTGTAATTAATGTGGATCCATCAATTACAGTAAAAAGCAGAATTAGATACAAGTCAATTAAAAAGCAATAGATGATAATCTTACAGCTCCTGTTGGGTTGGCAGTAACAGCAAGTTCAAAAATCAACTAATAATCAAACCACAGGGATTAATAATAGTGGGATTATAAGTGCAGATAGAACAGATGGTACTGATAAAGGTGGAATTGGTCTTTATGTGGATCATGGATTTATTAATAATAATAATTCAGGGGTTGTAAATATTGAAAAAGGCTTTTCCTGCTAGTCCGAATAAAAAAAGGGATTGGAATGTATGGAACAAATAGTACAGATGTAAAAAAATAAAGGGAAAGTTAATGTAAGTGGAGAAAAAAAGCGATTGGTATTTTAGGACTTTCTTACAGAATTGATTCAGCAAATAATAATCTTGCTTATGATCCAGCAAGAGAGTCATATTATGAATCTGTAAATAAAGCTGCCACTGTCACTGGATTAACAAAGGTATTTGGAAAAGTAAATGTTGAAAATAGTGGTGAAGTTACAATGGCTGATAACGGAGCAGTTGGATTATTTGTAAAGAATAACAGTATTGATCAAGTTAAAGTTGCTGGTGTTTATCAAAATGTTGTGACTAATTCTGATGATAGAAGAGATAAAGAAGATATAGTTGGTGTAAATAAAGGTAAAATTACGATGAATGGAAGTGATAGTTCGGTTGGAATGGGAGCAAATAACGGAACGATTACAAATGCTAAAAATTCTGCAACATCAACTGGTGAGATTTATGTAAATGGAACGAAGTCGGCTGGGATGTATGGAACTAAGAATTCTGATTTGATAAATAATGGTAGAATTGATGTTGTGGCTACTTCGGCTGGTAATGAGTCGATTGGAATGTTTATTGATGATCAAGATTCGACTATTACAAATTCTGGAACGATTAATGTTGGGCAATCGTCTTATGGGATTTTTGGAAAAACTGTTAAGATGACAGGTGGATTGATTGATGTTGCTGATGATGGGGTTGGAGTTTATTCAACTGGGCCAAGTGTTAGTCTTTCAGCTGGAACGATTAATGTGGCAGATAATAATGCTGTTGGGGTTTATATCGCTGATGATCCCGGTAATCCACAAGATACAAATGTTGTTTCAGGTGTGGATATGACGGTTGGAGATACAGATTCATTTGGATATTTGATAACAGCTAAAAATGCTAAGACAAATTTGACAATAAATTCGACATCAAATCCTGTTCATCTTGGAGAAAAATCGGTTTATGTTTATTCGCAAGCGCCAAAAAGTTTAGGTGGAAAGATTGTAAATAGTTCTGATGTTATAACTGATAAAAATAATGGATATGCGATTTATTCTTCACAAGATTCGGAAAAATCATGGGTATATTGATTTAAGATCTGGTAAAGGGAATATTGGGATTTATTCTACAGAAGGAATTGGGAAAAAAATGCGAAAAGATGGAGTAATAGAAGTTGGATTAAGTGATGTTTTCACTAAACAGTTTGGAATTGGGATGGCTACAGGATATTATAATGAAAGTTCAAAAGTATCGTCAAATATGGGAACTGTGGAAAATCATGGAACGATTAATGTGGCAAATCAAAATAGTGTGGGAATGTATGCTGTTGGAAGTGGCTCAAAGGCAATAAATGCAAAAGATGGAGTGATAAATCTAAGTGGAAATAATACAACAGGAATGTATATTGACAGAGGAGCAACTGGAGAAAACTATGGAACTATTCAAACAACGCCAACTGGAGCTGGAACTGGAATAAAGGGTGTAGTTGTAACAAATGGAGGAATACTTAAAAACTATGGAACAATAAATATTGTCGGAAGTAAAAATATGGGAGTTTACGTGTATAAGGGATCAGATGGACCTGCAACTTATGAAGAACACGGAAATAAAAATATATCGACAGTACCAGTTTTTGAAGGAACAACAACTGACCAAAAAATAACAGGAAAAGCAATAGTAAAAGTTCCGCCAGCATCATTGCCAAGTCCAGTGTCAATTTCAATAGACGGCGTAGCTGTGGCACCAACAAAAGTTGATACAAATATAGCTTCTCCAAAAGCACCGGAAGTATTGATAACAGATTTATCAGGAGTAACAACATTAAATTTGGCAGTGGAAAATATGGATCACGAACATACACATTCAAATGCAGAAATATCAGAATTAGGAATGTATGTTGATACTTCAGGAATAAATTATACAAATCCTATAAGAGGAATAGAAAACTTAAATGGACTTACATCAATAGATTTAGTAATGGGAACAGAAGTTACTAAATACCTAAATGCAAAAAGCAATCCAAATTGGAGATAAGATATTAACGCCATATAATGAGGCTATAGGAAATGTTGTAAGAACAGGAGTTGTATTAAATATAAATTCATCAAGTTTAACTTGGATTGCACAACCAGTAAAATCAAATAATTTCTTTGCACCAATAGAAACAGTATATATGGTTAAAGTTCCATATACGGATTTTGCAAGTAAAAACGATGTTGATACGTTACATTTCCTTGATGGACTTGAACAAAGATATGGAGTGGAAGGAATTCATTCAAGAGAAAAAAACAAATATTTAATAAGTTAAATGACTTGAATAAGAGTGAACCGCATATATTTGCACAGGCTGTAAATGAAATGAAGGGTTATGAATATTCAAATAATCAACAGAGAATAAATGCAACTGGAAATGCACTAGATAAGGAATTTAGATATTTGTGGAAGGATTGGAGAAATCCAAGTAAACAAAATAATAAGATAAAAAGTATTTGGAATGAAAGATGAATATAATACTGATACAGCTGGAGTAATCGACTATGATAGTAACGCTTATGGAGTAGCTTATGTTCATGAAGATGAAACAGTTAAATTAGGAAATTCTATCGGATGGTATGCAGGAGCAGTAACAAATAGATTTAAATTTAAAGATTTAGGAAAAATCAAAAGAAGAAGAAACAATGATAAAAGCCGGAATCTTTTAAAAACAATGTCACCAAGAAAGGATTACAACGGAGCATTACGTTGGACAATCGCAGCAGATGTATTTGGTGGAATAAACGATATGCATCGTAAATACTTGGTTGTAGATGATACGTTCGATGCAAAATCTAGATATTATTCTTATGGAGCAGCATTAAAAAATGAATTAGGTTATGACATAAGATTAAGTGAAAGAACACATTTACGTCCTTATGGAGCATTGAAAATGGAATATGGAAGATTTAGTAATATAAAAAGAAGATTCAGGACAAATGAAATTGGAAGTTAAAGATAATAATTACTTCTCTGTAAAACCTGAAGCTGGGTTAGAATTTAAATACATTCAACCTTTAGCAGTTAGAACTAAATTGTCAGTAGGATTAACAGCAGCTTATGAAAATGAACTTGGTAAATTAAATAAAATGAATCAAGCAAGAGTAAGATACACAACAGCCGATTGGTACAACTTGAGAAACGAAAAGGAAGACAGAAAGGGAAGCGGAAAAATTTGACCTTAATATCGGAGTTGACAACACAAGATTCGGAGTTACAGTAAATGCTGGATATGACACTAGAGGAAAAAATGTTAGAGGTGGAATCGGATTTAGAGCAATCTACTAATTCTAAAATCTAATAAATCTAGCAACAAATTTCTTACAAAGGGTCAAGGCCTCTTGTTAAATGGGATTTATAATAATAAATAGAAAAATAGTATTAAATTATAAATTACTTAACGAGGAGTTTTAACCCTTTGTTAAAAAAATAAAAACTAATTCTTGTAAATCAAAAAAATTTTATAGAATTAACTTTTTTTATTCTTTTGTTTTCCTGTTAATAACCTAAGAAAAATTTATATTTAAATGAAAAAAATGAATATTAATTTTATTTTTTTGAAAAATCTTAAAAAAACACTTGATTTTTTTCCTTAATATTGCTATAATATTAATATTGTAAAAGATAAAAAAATAAAAAAAGTTAATACTAATTTATTATAATTTATTTTTTTAACAAAAGATAGCAAGAAGTCTCCGACTTCTATAAGTGGGAGATGAATTGCTTTTTTTGTAAAAAAATTGAAAAAAAGGATATGTCTATGATACAATTTTTTTGTATAAAATATCGAAGAGAAATAATTAAAAAAATAATATTCAAAAATCAAAAAGGAGGTGTAATTTTATGAAATATAATTTAGCATTCAAATACAGAATTTATCCAAATAAAGGAGCAGGAATTATTGATAAATAAGACTTTTGGATGTGTTCGTTTTGTTTACAATACGATTTTTGTATACTGCTAATAAAGATTTATGAAGAAACTGGAAAAAAATAAAAATAATTACACCTGCCAGTTTAAAAAGTGAAAACCAATTTTTGAAAGAAGTAGACAGTCTAGCACTTTCAAATGCTCAATTGAATGTAAAACGATCGTTTACAAATTTTTTTCAGAAGAGAGCGAAGTTTCCAAGGTTCAAATCTAAAAAAAGAATAGTGTTAAAAAGTTATACAACAAATTGTGTGAATAATTCGATACGAATTGAGAAAGGTGAATATTTGATTTTGCCAAAATTGAAAAAAAGTAAAATTGAAATATCATAGAGAAATACCAAAGGATTACAAGATAAAGTCAGTAACATTGACAAATAGCAATGGAAATTATTATGTTTCTGTTTTGACAGAATTTGAAAAAGAAATTCAAAAAAATGCCAAATAGTGATAAAGTAATTGGACTTGATTTTTTTCAATGTCTGAATTATTTGTCAGTTCTGAAAACCAAAGGGCTGATTATCCAAAAATATTTTTAGGATGTTGGAAGAAGAATTGAAAAAAATTACAGAAATCATTATCGAGAAAAGTGAAGTTTTCTAAAAATTGGTATAAGCAAAAAGCGAAAATATCAAAATTGCATGAGTATATTAAAAATTGTCGAAGAGATTTTTTGCATAAATTATCGAAAAAATTGTCTGAAACATATAATGCTGTGATTGTTGAGGATTTGAATATGAAAGGGATGAGCCAGGCATTAAATTTTGGAAAAAGTGTAGGAGATAATGGATGGGGAATGTTTTTGAGGATGGTTGAGTATAAACTGATGTTTTTAGGGAAACAATTTTTGAAGATAGATAAGTGGTTTCCATCGTCGAAAACTTGCAGTAAATGTGGAAATATTAAAGAGGAGCTGAAATTATCAGAAAGAAGTTATAAATGTGAGTGCTGTGGAATTGAGATTGATAGGGATTATAATGCGGCACTGAATATAAAAAACATTGGGAAATTGATGTTGGAATATTAGGAAATAAAAAGACAGGGTAGGAACTACCCGAAGAGCTTGGTAAATATATTTGGCTAACAAAAGTAGATACTTCCCAAGAAGCTCCCGCTTCTAAAAGCGGGAGTAGTTCACTTAGAAAAAATTACGTTATTTAGTATTAAAAAAATATTTTTTTACATTTTTATAAAAAAAGTTTTTTTTAGAAATTTTGAAAGGAAAAGAGGAGAAAAATTATGACGAATAATTTAAATGTTTTTGAAGAAAGAACTCAAGTCGTTTGCAAAAAGAGTAAAAGATTTTAAGTATACCGATTCAGCACTTATTGCTTTTTTATTGACAGGAATAATAGGAACTGTAAGTGTCTCACTTAATCTTTATTCTGCTGAAGATCAAATTAAAAAACAAGCAGAGGCAATAAACTCATCAATGACACATTTAAAGGGCGACATCAAACAAGCAAGGCAGAACAACAAAAAAATACTTAGAAATGAAAAATCTAGAATTAATCCAATTAATGGAGCAAGGAGACCACGTAGTAAAAAGTCCATGGAGCAGCTGGCAATACGGGATAAACGGATTTTACAATGATTGGCGTGGAAACTACAAAGGACGCGGAGACAAAGTCGAAGATGTAAAATACAAGCGAAACAAATCAATGAGCGTAAACAAATACGAAACCCACCCCCACACCCTATACGGCAGTACAACAGAACTAGGAATGAAGCAAGAACCAAACGCAATGATCCCAGTTTCAGCCACACTTGTCCCACTAACCCCAACACCAAAAAATGCAGACATATCAATGAACGTAGACATAAGTGATTTACCATCTTTTAATCCTAGAACGGTGAAGGCACCGAAGAGTCCGGATGTAAATACGGAAGTAAAGGTTACAGCACCTACTTTTAGTTTGATTGGAGAATCGTTTGTAAATGGACAAGATAGATCCTTTGATGGTATATATCACATTGAGCATACTTCAAATAATGCTGCTAATGATGGAGGAAATGGAATAATTGAAGGTGTTTCTTTATTAAAAGGAAATTTTGTGAATGAGCTTTATGGACTTATTTCTGAGTCTCACCTTGGTTATTCTGGAAATGAATATCGAAATAAAGAAAAATGGAAGTATGTGTATACTGATTATCAAGCGTACAATACTTCTATCCAAGATTCTTATTCTGATAATCCTGTTATTGGTACTTCTTTATCTCGTTTTACTCCTTCTCTGATTATGAATAGAACAACACCAGGAGATGCAAATTATGGAAAGACAGGGTTTTTTTGAAAGTTGGCTTCTTGGGATAGTTATAAAATACCTAATCCAGCATCACCTGGAACAATAGAAAGTACCAAATAAAAACATCGACAATGATTAATAATGCAAATATGATATCTGCAAGAACAAATATATCAATTGGAAATTTTACTCCCTGGTTATGAAGGACCAGTAAAAGAAGTTGTTCATTTGGATATACATGGTGCTCAATTAATCAGTAATGAGGATATAAATGTAACAAAGGTAACAGATCAATCGGAGCTTGCACCTGAAAAAGGATGCAATTATAACTGCATGGAGTGATTTTAAAAAAATTGCCACTGCAAAAGGAATTGAAAAATCACAAACTTTTATAAATAGTGGAACATCTGTTATTGAAGGGGAAAAAGTTACTTATACTAACAGTTATGATCATTCAGATAGTGCAGAGAATTATCTTACCGGAGGAACTAATGCCAAAGCAACAGCAACCGTTATAAATACTGGAAACCTTACTGTACATCCATTATATATGTCAGGAAAAAAATTTTTCATTCTTCAGCTATAGGTGTTGAAAAAGATGAATTAAATTCAGATGCTGCTGTTTTTTTGTAGTATCGCCAGAAATGGCAAAAAAATCTTGCCACTAATAAACTTAATGGAATTCCACAAATTTTATATAATTCTGGGAAAAATTAATGTATAATAAAAAAATTCAGCAGTATTTTTTATTAAATAGTGCAAGAACACTCGCGACTTTAGTCGTGAGATGAATTGCACGAAAATTTTAGTAAGCATATAGGGAAACTTGTATGTAGACACGGAGCAAAACCGTGCAACAAAGAAACTGAATTGCTGGGAACTCTTAAAAGCTAGTATGACCACAACATAATATCTAAGTGAGAATATGGTATAAGTGTGAAGGTAGCGAAAGCAGAAAAAATATACTAGATGCTGCAAGGTTAAATCCTAAACATTATGATAATAGACAATCAGCAGCTAAGCCTGAAAAGGAAAGTTCAACGACTATCCCTCGTGAGGGGAGTACAATACAAGCGACTGGTATTGGAAGTGGTTTCGCCTAAGTCCTTGAAACAGGATATGGATAAGATATAGTCTGTGCTTGTTAGAGATAACAAGAAGTTCATAAGAGAACTGCATAAATGGTAGCGTATTTATGTGAACGACGCTTCCCACTGTTGTGGGGTTTTAAAAAAACTTTAAAAAAATATTTAAAAATAAATAAAAAAATATTACTTTTTTTGACAGATAAAATGTAGAATACATGGTATAATATCTCTGATGAAAAAGGAGGTGATATCTATGTATTTAACTTTAAAACAACAGGTAAAAACATCTTAGTAAAAAAAGAGTTTAGAAATTTAAAATATTTATCTCATATAGCCAAGAACTTTAAACTAATGAAGCTATATATAATATTAGACAATACTATTTTTGAAAAAAATAAAAAGTATTTAAGTTATAACGAAAACTATAAAATGCTTAAAAAAATAGTGAGAACTATAAGAAGTTAAATTCTAATATGGCTCAACAAATTCTAAAAAGAAGTAGACGGAAGTTTTCAAATCATTTTTTTGGACTTTTAAAACTTGCTAAGAATGGTCAATATAATTTTAAAGATATAAAATTACCTAAATATCTTGCTAAAGATGGTTTTACAACTCTTGTTATAGGTTTTGTAAGATTAAAAGATGACATTCTGATAGTTCCTTATTCAAATTCGTTTAAGAAAAACTCATCAGGAAGTTAAAATTAAATTACCACCAGTATTAAAAAGACAAGAAAATAAAAGAGGTAGGAATAATACCAAAACAACATTCTAGGTACTTTGAAATTCAATATATTTATGAGGTAGAAGAAGTTCAAAGGGAATTAAATAAAGAAAATGTACTAGGAATTGATTTCAGGTATAGACAATCTTTGTACTTGTGTAACTAATAATGGAGCTTCATTCATAATAGATGGTAGAAAATTGAAAATCTATTAATCAATACTATAACAAGACAAATGCAAAATTGCAAAAGCATTAAAGATAAGCAAAAGATAGAGCATATAACATTAAGACAAAAAGAGAATAGCTAGAAAGAGAAATAATCGTATAAATGATTATCTTTCAAAAGCAGCAAGAATAATAATAAATTATTGTCTTAATAATGATATAGGAAAAAACTAGTTCTAGGGATATAATGAAGATTTTCAAAGAAATTCAAATATAGGAAGTATAAATAATCAAAACTTTGTAAATATACCATATGGAAAAATTAAGAGATAAATTAATATATCTATGTAAACTATATGGAATAGAATTTAAACTACAAGAAGAAAGTTATACATCAAAAAGCAAGTTTCTTTGATGGAGATGAAATCCCAATATATGATAAAGAAAAATCATCAAAGAATATATATTCAGTGGAAAAAAAGGATAAAAAGAGGACTATATCAAACAAGTGCAGGTAAACTTATAAATGCAGATTGTAATGGAGCATTAAACATATTAAGAAAAAGTAAAGTTGTGGACTTAAGCGTCCTATACAATAGAGGTGAGCTGAACACACCTAAAAAGAATAAGGGTAGTGTAAAGCTATCAAACTTCTTAGAAAAATTTTTGAATATTTTTAAAGATTTTAGAACCCTGCGACTTTAGTCGTGGGAGGTTCAGAAATCTGATGGATATGAAAGATTTAATAATACTACTGCAAGAAGAGATATTACCATTGTTAATAGAAAAGGTGATATAAAGATGTATGGTAATAAATCTGTAGGAGTTTATATTAAAACGCCGAATTTTTGTGAGACAGTTGAATTTAGATTTTTCAAATAAAAAAAGACACTAGTTTAACTGGTTCAACGGATGATTGGTCACCTATGACATTATATGGAGACAATGGTATAGGATTGTATATTGAAAAATGTTGATAAAAGAGAAAAAATCCATCAGATTTAACAAGATCTACAGGAACAGCTGCTTCAATTACAAAGGCTAGTGCAGGTGAGATTTCTGGGAAATCTTCAGTAGTTTATGGAAATTTTGCTGTTAATATAGGAGATTCTTCAGGAAAATAAAAAATAAAAAAATTATACAGCGACTAATAAAATTGATATGACAACAGTAAGTTCTTCACATTTTCTATAAATGAAGGATCAACAGAAGGAGATATTAATCATACAGTTAAGTTAAATAATGATAATGAAATGATTGAAAAATTATGGTATTTTCTCAAATTACAATATAGATTTTAGTGATAATACTGTTAGTTCAAAAAAATAGGAATAAATAAATTTGGACATCAAGTTAATATTTTTTTGGGAATACAAAAGAAAATGTTGGAGTGCTTACTGGAAATAAAGCAGAATATAAACTTGGTGCAGGAAGTGTTAATTTATCTGGTAAAAATAGTATTGATAATACGGGAATTTTAGTTGGTGGAGATGAAGTAATACATGCAACAGATGGAACAGTAATTGGAGATGTAGTAACAATTAAAGGAAATGCGGCAGAATCAGCAGATGCTGATAAAAAGTGATAGAGGAAATAGAGCGATAACTGCTGTTGGATATAAAACCGTTAGTGGTACTGATGTTCCAAATTCTGTTACGGTAAATGCTGTTGAATCTAACGATGCGATAAATTCAATAACACTTGTTGCAAATAATAAGGCAAAAATTACTGTAAATGATACTGCTTCTACTCCTACAATAATTGGGTCTTCAGGAGTGTCAACAAAAGCAGGAGTAAATATTTCAGGGTCAATATTTAAATATGATAGTACTCGTGTTAATTCGAAAACTGATTTAAATTCTAGCGATAATGTCGGAGCTGCTTATGCTAATAAAGATGCTGAAATAACAATAAATAGAACAACACCAATATCAACATCAACACCAGTTAATATTACAATAACAGGTGGAAAAGATCATGATGATAATTATGTAGGATTTGGATTATTTGCAAATAATAGAGGTAAGATTAATGCAAAATATAATTCGATAAAAGTAGATAATGCTTCAACAGCGGTGGCTTCTTTAAATAAAGGGAATATAGATTTAACAGGTGCAAAGGTTGAGTTTAATGGTGAAGGATATGCTTTGTATACGGGAATTGATAAGGATTCTGCAGACTGGACAACACCAGGTGTTAGTGATACTGGAAAAATTAATTTGACAAATGGTGAGTTGGTATTAGGAAAAAGTGCTATTGGATATATACATGATCAGGCTTTATCATCAACTCCATCTATTACGTTTAGTAATACAAAAATACATGTAACGTCGGATGATGTAATAATTGCTGATTTGAAAAATTCTAATGGTCAAATAGTAGTAGATGTTGATACATCAGGTACTAATGTTTTAAAAGAGAAGTTGTTAGGGACTGGAATAGGAGATGTAACTTCAGATACAGGAATTGATAAATATAAATATGCAGTAGTAGATAATGCTGAAAATTAATATAAGGAAAGATATTGATAAAGGCGAATGTTGCAACAATTCCAGCTTCAACAATTCCAGATGATGATATATTTACAAGAAGGTTTTTGTATCAAAATTCTATAATTAATGTAGATAAGGGAATTACGGTAAAAGCGGAATTAAATACAAAGTCGATTAGGTGAAATAGATTCTAAACTTAGAACTCCTATTGGGCTTGCAGTAACAGCAAGTACGAAGTCGAAAAATACTACGACAACTGGAATTAATAATGAGGGAACTATATCGTCAGCTAGAACAGATTCTGGTCAAGGTGGAATTGGTCTTTATGTGGATTATGGATTTATTAATAATAAAGATACAGGGGTTATAAATATTGAAAAAGCTCTAACTAATAAAAAAGGAATTGGAATGTTTGGGACAAATAGTACGGATGTAATAAATAAGGGGAAAGTTAATGTAAGTGGAGAAAAGGCAATAGGTATTTTAGGACTTTCTTATAGAATTGATTCAAATGGAAAAGTGGTAGATCCAGAAGATGAACCATATTATGAAACTGTAAGAGATGCTACTAAAGCTGCTACTCCAAGTGGTGGAACTCCTGGATATGATAAATTATTTGGAAATGTGTATATTGAAAAATAGTGCTGATGGTAAGGTTACGATGGATAATGACAGTGCTGTTGGAATGTTTGTAAAAAAATAATAGTAATGATGAAGTTTCGACTGGAGTTTTTGCTGTAAATGATCTTGATAATAGAAAAAAACTAAAGATGAAACGATTGGTGTAAATAAAGGGATAATTACTATAAATGGAAGTAATGGATCAGTTGGAATGGGGGCAGATAATGGTAAGATTACAAATGATAAAAATACTACGCCTGCGGCACCTGGAAAAATTAATGTAGTTGGAACGAAATCGGCTGGGATGTATGGAACAAATAATTCTGAATTGATAAATAATGGAATAATTAATGTTGCGGCAACTTCTGTTGGAAGTGAATCGATTGGAATGTTTATTAATGATAAGGATTCGACTATTAAAAATGCTGGAACGATTAATGTTGGAAAACATTCTTATGGAATTTATGGTAGAAAAGTTAATATGACAGGTGGATTGATTGATGTAGATGATGATGGAGTTGGAGTTTATTCGACTGGACCGAATGTTAGTCTTTCAGCTGGAACGATTAATGTGGCAGATAATAATGCTGTTGGAGTTTATGTAGCAGATGAAATAACAAAATTTGCAACTACACCTCGAACTCCGATAAATGTTGAATCAGGTGTAGAAATGAAAGTTGGAGATACAGATTCATTTGGATATTTGATAACAGCGACACAAGCTAAGACAGATTTGACAATAAAACCGACAACAAATCCTGTTCATATTGGGGAAAAATCAGTTTATGTTTATTCGCAAGCACCACAAAGTTTAGGTGGAAAGATTATAAATAAATCTGATATTAAAACTGATAAAAAAAGAATGGATACGGAATTTATTCTTCACAAGATTCAGAAAAATTATGGAAATATTGATTTGAGATCAGATGTTGGAAATATTGGAGTTTATTCTACGCAAGGAGTTGGGAAAAACTTTGGAACTATTAATGTTGGAACTAGTGATGTAATAAATAAATTCTATGGAATTGGAATTGCAACAGGATATTACAATGAGGCTACAAAAGTTACAACAAATATGGGAACTGTAGAAAATCATGGAACAATTAATGTAACAAATCAAAACAGTGTGGGAATGTATGCTGTTGGAAGAAATTCAAAAGGCTGTAAAATGCAGCAAGCGGAGTAATAAATCTAAGTGGAAATAGTACGACAGGAATGTATATTGACCAAGGAGGAACTGGAGAAAACTGGGGAACTATTCAAACTACACCAACTGGAGCTGGAACTGGAATAAAAAGGTGTAGTTGTAACAAATGGTGGAATATTTAAAAAAACTATGGAACAATAAATATTGTCGGAAGTAAAAAAATATGGGAGTTTACGTGTATAAGGGATCAGAAGGATTGGGACCAGCAACTTATGAAGAACACGGAACTGGAAATACATCAACAGTGCCATTTTTCAACGGAACATCAACAGATCAAAAGGTAACAGGAAAAGCAATAGTAAAAGTTCCGCCAGCATCATTGCCAAGCCAAGTATCAATTTCAATAGATGGCGTATCTGTAGAACCAATAAGAGTTGATACAAATATAGCTTCTCCAAAAGCACCAGAAGTATTAATAACAGATTTATCAGGGGTGACAACATTAAATCTGGCAACTGAACACATGGATCATGATCATACAGATTCAAATGCTGAAATAACAGAATTAGGAATGTATGTCGATACTTCAGGAATAAATTATACAAAAACCTTTTAAAGGAATAGAAAAATTTAAATGGACTTACATCAATAGATTTAATAATGGGAACAGAAGTTACTAAATATCTAAATGGTAAAGCAATTCAAATTGGAAATAATATTTTGAAGCCATATAACGAAGCCATAGGAAACGTTGTATCAACTGGAGCTGTATTAAATATAAATTCATCAAGTTTAACTTGGATTGCACAGCCAGTAAAAATCAGGAGACTTTTTCTCGCCAATAAAAAAACAGTATATATGGTTAAAGTTCCGTATACAGATTTTGCAAGTGAAAAAGGATTTAGATACATATAATTTCCTAGATGGTTTGGAACAAAGATACGGAGTGGAAGGTATTCATTCAAGAGAAAAAACAAATTTTCAATAAGTTAAATGACTTGAGAAAAAGCAGAACCGCATATATTTGCACAAGCTGTAAATGAAATGAAGGGTTATGAATATTCAAATACTCAAAATAGAATATATTCAACTGGAAATACACTGGATAAGGAATTTAATTATTTAAGAAAAGATTGGAGAAATCCAAGCAAACAAAATAACAAAATAAAAGTATTTGGAATGAAGGATGAATATCGTACTGACACAGCTGGAGTAATCAACTACGACAACAATGCCTACGGAGTAGCCTATGTTCACGAAGATGAAACAGTTAAATTAGGAAATTCTAGCGGATGGTACGCAGGAACAGTTACAAACCAATTTAGATTTAAAGATTTAGAAAAATCAAGAGAAGATCAAACAATGATAAAAGCCGGAATCTTCAAAACAATGTCACCAGAAAAAGATTATAATGGAGCATTACGTTGGACAGTAGCAGCAGATATATTTGGAGGAATAAATGATATGCACCGTAAATATTGGGTTGTAGATGATTCATTTGAAGCAAAATCAAGATATTATTCTTATGGAGCAGCACTAAAAAATGAATTAGGATACGACATAAGATTAAGTGAAAGAGCGCATTTACGTCCTTATGGAGCATTAAAAATGGAATACGGAAGATTCTCAGATATAAAAAGAAGATAGAGGACAAATGAAACTAGAAATCAACGGAAATGACTATTTCTCAGTAAAACCTGAAGTTGGAATGGAATTTAAATACATTCAACCTTTAGCAGTTAGAACTAAATTATCGGTAGGATTAACAGCAGCCTATGAAAATGAAATTGGTAAATTAAATAAATTGAATCAGGCAAGAGTAAGATATACAACAGCTGACTGGTATAACTTGAGAAATGAAAAGGAAGACAGAAAGGGAAGCGGAAAATTTGACCTTAATATCGGAATTGATAACACAAGATTTGGAGTTACATTAAATGCTGGATATGACACTAAAGGTGAAAAATATAAGAGGTGGGATTGGATTTAGAGCAATTTATTAATTCTAAATTACTTTAAAAAACTGAACAATATTAAAATTTTTATGTGGCAAGGAGGGATCTTTTATCCTTGCCTATCAAACCTGATAGAGATTTTTAGAATAAATTTTTTTATGGAAATAGCACAAGAATTTGTAATTAAAAAGCATAAAATAAATTGTGCTATTTTTTATAGAAAAATGTCGTAGACTAACCATAGATTGTAGGATTTTGCAGCAATGAGCAATCCTACAAAAAAATAAAAAAACATAGTAATTAGTTGAGAATGATTATGAAATAAATATTATAAAAAATTTGTTCCTGTTTTTAAAAAGGGGTTTAGTATTAATTTTGAATAGGTTCAAGCATACTTTACAAACTGTCAAATTTGAAGTATAATAAAAAAATTAAAGAAAGGTTGATAACACAAAAGAATTTTACTTCTTGGCAAAAAAATAAATAAAAAAATGAAAAACGATAAAACAAAAATAAATGAAATTTTAGAAAAAAATTTTTAATATGAGAACAATTAATAAGAGAATAACAAAAGAATCACTAAATCAAAAATAATGAAAAGTTAAAAAAATTTATGAATTATTAGGAAAGCCTTGTGAAAATAAGAAAAATTATTCATATTGCAGGGACAAATGGAAAAAGGTTCAACAGCGACATTTTTTTAGAAAAATATTTTTTGCAGCCGGATATTCGGTTGCTAAATTTACTTCGCCGCATATTTTACGATTTAATGAAAGAATTTTAGTAAATAAAGAGATGATTTCAGATGAGGATGTTGTGAAATATTGTGAAGCTGTTATGAATGTTCTGGAAAAAAACGGATTACAGATAAATTTTTTTGAAATAGCAACTTTCGTAGCTTTGCTTTATTTTAAAGAAAAAAATCCTGACTTCATATTTCTGGAAACTGGGCTAGGCGGAAGATACGATGCCACAAATATTGTAAAGTCAACAATAGCAGCTATAACAAATGTAAGTTTTGACCATGTCGCTCTTTTGGGAAATTCACTTGAAAAAATTGCAGATAGAAAAGCCGGGATTATAAAAAATAGGCAGCTTTGTATTTATGCTCAGAATTTGGCTGAACTGGAAGAGGCTGTGAAAAGGGAAACAGATAATTCGGTGAATGTTTTGGAAAAATATAAAGGTTTTCAAGCTGAATTGGATAATCAAAATTATAAGACAATTGTGAAAATTGTTGAAAATGAAAAATTCTAAAGAATCTGGAAATATTGAAAAAATTAATAGTAATAAAAAAATAATTTAGAAAAAACATTTGTTTTGCCACTTTTTGGAAAAATTTCAAGCAAATAATTTTTTTAATTGCCTATGAGATTGCAAAAATTTATGGAATTAATGACAAAGTTATTCAAAAGGGGCTTGATGAAATTTCATTGGCTGGACGGTTTGAGATTTTTTTCAAAAAAATCCTGCAACAATTTTAGATGTCGCTCATAATGATGATTCTGTAAAGGTCTTGACAGAAAAATTTGAACGAACTTTTTAAAGATGATGAAGTGATTTTTGTTCTTTCGGTACTCGGAACAAAAGGATATTGCAAATATTTTTTTAAAAAGAATCTTGGAAAAATTATAAAATTTTTCATAACTTCCCTAAAAAGAAGTTACCTATGGGCTATCTGCCGAAGAAATAAAGAAAAATCTGGAAAATTCAAATATTTCTACAAAAAAATATTATTTTTTTGAAGATGATATTTTACTGGCTTATAATCAGGCAAAGGAAATGGTTTTGAAAAAGGATAATTCGTATAAGGCGATTGTAGTTTGTGGATCTTTTTATGAAATTGCGAAGTTTAAAAAAATTGTTTTTTTGTAATATTTTTTTCATAAAATAGTAAAAAAATAAATTATTAGGCAGATTTTTAGCAAATTTGTGGAATAGAAAAATTTTAAATAATATTGTTTAATAGGGGTTAATGCCCTTTATGAAAAATTGAAATAATATATCTAAAAATAATCTTATATTAATTGAATTAAAAGGGAATAAAGATATAATAAACAAATAGTTGATATCTATAAAAAGGAGAAATATGGTCATGAAAAATAAAAATTTTTAAAAGTACTTATAATTGCAATTTTATCAGCAAATGTAGTTTATGCAGAAAGTTCAAGAAAGATAAGAATTAGTGATGTTCCAATGAGTAAAAATAGAAGAAGATTATAAGAAATTAGGTGATCGTGAAGATCTATTTATTAAAGATAAAAATGGGGTTTATAAATATTCTTATGGTGATACGGCACAAAAACTTAATGGGATAGATCCTAAAACTGTTGAAGTTTTTTTAATAAATTTTATTTGAAGGATAAAAATGGAGTTTATTATTTGGATGAAAATAAAATAAAAAAATTTTAAATTTAGAAGGAATGGATTTAAAAACTCTTGAAGTAGTTGACAATTCTTATTTAAAAAGATAAAGATAGTGTTTATTTAGTTCAAGAAAATAAGTTAAAAAGATTGGAAAAAAATAGATCCAAATACTTTTTAAAAAATGTTGGCGGCAATTATGTAAAAAGATAAAAATGGAGTTTATAAATATTATTTTTACTTATATCACTATTAACGATAAAGAGTTAAAAAAAGAGCCAAATTTTGATGCTAAAAAACATTTGAGATAGTTGATCCAGATGGACGTTATGTAAAGGATAAAAAAATAATGTTTATTGTGATGGAGAAATAATAAATGGTGCAGATCCAGCGACATTTGAAATGTTAAAAAAAGGGAATATAAATTATACGAAGGATAAAAAAATAATATCTATTATTGGAAAAACTAAAATAGAAGGTGTAGACAGAGATACATTTAAAAATAATGGAAAAATCCTGACTTTTTCAAAAAGATAAAAATAATATTTATTTTTCAGGTGAAAAAAACAGAGTCTGAATCTTTATCCACCTGAATATGAAAAAAAGGAAATGATGTTTATTATAAAAATAAAAAAATTAAAAGATATAGATGCCAATACATTTGAAACAATGATTTTCGTTTTTGGTTTTAAGGATAAAAAATGGATATTATGTTTTTAGATAGGGATGGAAGTGTAGTAAAAATAAATGATAAGGAAGTAAAAATTAAAAATCTTGCTAAAAGTTCTTTTAATAGTAATTTTTTTACGATGGTAAAAACTTATACTTCATAAAAAAATCATAAATTTGAAAAAAATAAAAAGCACCTAAAACTGATGGAATAAGTGAAATAAGTGATAGATATGTAGAAATTGGAAAAGTTTACTATTTAGATTATGATAAAGGTGAATTGATAAAAATTAGAAAAAAATGATGGACGTGGAGTTTTTTTCGCTCTTGGTGAAGATTATGGAAAAGATTTTAATTTGAATGCGGAAGGTGTAGAAACTACTAGAAGATATGTCTATTTTAAAGGTAGAATCTTGAAAAATGCTGATTACGACAGCTTTGGAATAAAAATATAATGATCAAAAAAATGTATTTGAAATAAGAGATAAAAATAGAGTTTATGAAACATTGAAAAAATGAATAATTCGTATAAGGTGATTGTAGTTTATAGTTCTTTTTATGAAATTGCGAAATTTAAGAAATTTTTGTGATATTTTTGCATAAAAATAAGCTATTAGGTAGATTTTTAGTAAATTTATGGAATAGTTTATTTTTAAATAATATTGTTTAATAAGGGTTAATGCCCTTATTTTTAAATAAATTAAAAAATTAATAAAAAAATATTATCTCTTTATTTTTTTGAAAAAAATATGTTATACTTATAATAGGGAAAATGTACTTTGATAATAAAAAGTTTAATACTAAATCTTGCTGGTAATCATAAATTTTAGTAGCAAGTGCCTGCTAGAAAGAACTAATTATAAGTTAAAAAAAGAGGGAAATATGGAAAAATATGTTATGTTCAGAGGAAAAAGTTGTGGATAAGTGGTATGATTTTGACAAGAGGGCTCATTATCATATTGTGGCTGTGGATAAAAATGGGAAAAAAAGTATGATTTGGCAGTTAATATTGGGAGTATTTATGAGAAGAAAAAAATGAGATTATTTCTTCAAATTTGAGGGTATACTACAGGAAAAAAATTATTTTTGTGAAGAAAGTGTGATTTCTAAGATGCTGTTACAAGAAACTGGAATTACAGAATGTGATAAAGATTTGTGTTTGGATTATGTAAGAATGAAATTGTTTCGCATAATGAAATGATTCAGATGAAGGATTTGATGAGAAACACGTGTATTTGACGGGGATTATTGAAAAATATGTTGAAAAAGTCTAAAAAAATAATGATAATTATGAGGTATTTGCATTTGGAAGGCTTTTATGCTAATGGGAAAGGGCTGCATGATATTCACTTAAATCAGGGGAGTACAGGTAAATTCAAAAATGATGCCAAGTATTCAGATGGAGGATTATTTTTTTAGGAATAGACAAAGTAATAGAATTATAGCCATATTTATTGCATTTGTTACTCAAAATCCAGATAAAAGCATTTAAAAAGGGGAGTGTGATAAAAAAATGCTATAAAAAAATAAAAACTGATGAAACGAAACTTAAAATGAAAAGAGAGGACTTTTTGGAAATATATTTTTATTTCACACGAAAAGGCTAAAAATAATAATGAATTTACAGATTATTTGATAGATATTCTATCTAAAAAAACAGATGAAGAAATTTTTGATTTTGAAATAATTACTGTTGAGTTGATGCAGGAGAGCTATAACGAAAAGTTATGGTGCGCTTCGTATCTTGTAAATGGTGATACTGCGAGCTGGAGCTTTGATTTTTTTCAGACTTTGGCTTATTTCACAAGGGGAAAAAGATATTTTATTCAATTATGAAAAATCAGGATAATTTGTCAGAATATATAAATGTACCATTTGAAACAAAGTTAATGACAAACTATTTTGAAAATGAAAATTTTGCTTTTATTTCAGCTTATGCCTTTGCCAGAAAAAAACGATTCAAATGAAATTTTAAATAAAGAAAGTTATAAAAATTAATGATAAAAACTATTTTTAGGGATGATTTTATTGATGATTATAATAAAAAAATTAAATGAATACAAAAAGAAAAATAGGCTATATAAATAAAAAAATATCCAAAAAATAACATTTCACTGGTGTGCACAATTTCCAAGCAGCATGAAGGAAGTTTGTCCATCTTTGTTTAAAAAAATGTATTTTTAAAAAATTATAAAAATAGTAAAGTTTTTAAATTTAATAAAAAAATTAAAAAAAGTTGTTAAAAAAAGTAACAAAAATTCTTCTTAAAGGTTGAAATATTGACAAATATGTTTTAAAAATATGTAAATAAATTTTTAAGGAGGCAAAAGAAATGAAAAGTTTAAAAAAATGATTTTTTTCTTTAATGTCAAGTTTGTTAATACCTGTGGCGGTAGCTATTAATTTTACAGGTTCTTTTTATTGCAAGTTCTCTAAAATTACCATTATTTTTTTAGATGCTATTGGGACAGTATTTATAAGTCTTATTGCAGGACCATGGGTAGGATCGGTAACTGCAGTAATTACGAGTATCGCAACAGGTGGATTTAATCCAGTAAATTTAGCATTTTTACCAGTTGGAATACTTATTGCTGTTGTTATTGGAAATCTTACAAGATTGAAAAATAAAAAAATATTGTTGTAAAAATTATATTGTTAATATTGGCACTAACTATAACAACTGTTGTTGCAAATACAGTAATTACACTTTTGGTTTATAAAGGAATTACACCAGATGGAACTGGATTTGTTGCATCAACTTTAATAAAATTAGGATTTGGGGAAGTTTTTTTCTGTAATAGCGGCAACTTTTGTGTCAGAAATTATGGATAAGTCATTGACAATAATTATTGCTGTTTTAATTGCAAAAAGCATGTCAGATAGATATTTGATAAAAATTCAAATATGGAGAAAATTATATAAAATAAAAAAATTGTATTTTGAAATAGAGAATTTATCTCTTTAAAAAATTTAATGGGAAAAAAATGGAGAAAATATGAATAATTTTTAAAAAAATTTATATCCACTGACAAAGTTTTATTTAGTTTTAACACTAATAATATCAGGATTTATCATTCCTTACACTATTTATGGATATTTACTTTTTGTAATTTGTGGAATATTTGCCTTTTTATATGGGAAATTGGGAATTTATGTTAAAAAGAGCATTTTTAAGTTTATTTTTTTATTGACTTTAGTAATATTTTTAGCTCAAAGTTTATTATTTGTATCAGATGAAGTATTTGCAAAAATATGGATTTTTGTAATTTACAAAAAAGGTCTATTGAAAGCAATTGCTGTAACATCAAAATTATGGGCTATTATAACACCGATTACATTACTTATTTTAATAACACCAGCAAAAGATTTTATAACTGCACTGGAAAAAAAAGGAATTAATCCTAAAATAGCGTTCATTTTACTTTTGACTTTACAAATGATACCAGAAATGGGAAAACAGGCAAGTGTAATCTTAGATTCACAGCGTTCAAGAGGTGTGGAAACTGAAGGAAATGTTTTTGTTAGATTTAAAGCGCTTTTACCTGTATTTATTCCGCTTGTGCTAGGTTCGATTGTAAATACAGAGGAAAGAGCGATTACACTAGAAGCAAGAGGTTTTTCAATAGGAGAAAAAAGAACAATATTGAATGAATTAAAAGAGACAAAAAATGACAAAATTGTAAAAATAATACTTGTGATTTTTTTAATTTTATGTATTGCTTGGAGGATTTTATGGGTATTGAAATAAAAAAATTTTTAGTTATAAATATCCGTTGGAAGATAAGAATGTTTTGGAAAAATTTGAATTTGAAGATTGAAAAAAAGGCGAGTTTTGGGCAGTTATTGGGAAAAAAATGGAAGTGGAAAAACGACACTTTGTAATGCTCTGAGAAGATTTGTGCCAGATTTTTACAAGGGAGAAGTGACTGGAGAAATTGTAGTTGATGGAAAAAATTTGAAAGATTTTAGTCCAAAAGAACTTGTGACAAAAATTGGTTTTGTGTTTCAAAATCCATTTACACAAATTAGCGGAGTAAAAGATACGGTTTTTGAAGAAATCGCTTATGGTTTGGAAAAATCTTGCAGTTGAAAAGGAAAAAATAATAAAAAGAGTAAATGAAACATTGAAGTTACTTGAAATAGAGCATTTGAAGGATAAAAATCCGCAAGAGATGTCTGGAGGTCAAAAACAGCGTGTTGCATTAGCTTCAATAATCGTGATGGACCCTGAAATATTAGTAATTGATGAACCAACTTCACAGCTTGATCCAAAAGGAACACAGGATATTTTTCAAAAATAATAAATATTATGGCTAAAAAAAGGAAAAAAACGATAATTTTAGTGGAGCATAAATTGGAATTGATTGCAGAATATGCCGAAAAAAATTGTAGTTTTGGATGAAGGAAAAAAATAATTTTGAGCGGAAAAAGCTAGTGAAGTTTTAAATAATAAAATTTTTAATGGAAAAAAAGAAATTGGGATGACACAGTATTCTATACTTGCCTATGAACTTGAAAAAAAGCGAGAAAAAGCTAAATTTGAAGAAATTCCAATAACTAAAGAAAAAAATAATAGAGTTGTTAAAGAAGTAAAAAAATTGATAAATATTTTTGAAAATTTTGCAAAAAGTATCCTAAAAGCAAGGGTTTTAACCCTTGTTAAATTTGACAAACTTGAAGAAGGAGCTAATTATGAGTTTTATCACTGTAAAAAAATTTAAGTTTCAAATATCCAAATGGAACTGAAAAATGTAATTAATAATGTTTCACTTGAAGTTAAAAAAAGGTGAAAAAAAGTTGCAATTATTGGGCAAAATGGTGCTGGAAAAAAACAACGATGGTAAAAAAATGTTGAATGGACTTTTAAAAGCCAGTAAGCGGAGATGTGATTACAGATGACTGGAACACAAAAAGATTACACAGTTGCTAAAATGAGCCGAAAAAGTTGGATATGTTTTTCAAAACCCAATGGATCAAATATTTCACAATAATGTCTATGATGAAATAGCCTTTGGAGCAAAAAAATTAAAATATTCTCCTGATGAAACAAAAAAATGGTAGAAAATGCCATAAAAATTAACAGAACTTGAAAAAAATATCAAAGGGAAAAATCCATATAACTTGCCATATTCACTGAGAAAATTTGTTACAATAGCCGCAGTAATTGCAATGGGCTCAGATGTCATTGTAATGGATGAACCGACAGCAGGACAAGATTTTAAAGGAATGAAAGTTTTGCATAACTTAATTGATGAACTTCAGAAACAGGGAAAAACAATTATTACAATAACTCACGATATGGAATTTGTAGTAAAAAAATTTTGACAGAGTAATTGTAATGACGAATGGAGAGGTTATCGCTGATGGAGATAAACGTGATATTTTCTGGCAGTTTGACACTTTGGAGAAAAGTATGGTAAAACAGCCGTATATTAGTGATTTGGCTAGGGAAATAGAATTGGATGGGAAAGTTTTAAATGTTACAGAATTTGTGGAAAACTATGAAGATATGTGTTAGTTATTTTGAGATGAAATAAAAAAATGATATGAATTATAGTAAAAACTGATTTAAAAACAAAACTCAAAAAGTTAGGGATATTTTACTTAAACCCTAAATTTATATGATTTTTTTAATAGTTCAATTTTGAATATGTTTGAGTATAAAATAATCAAAATTTTTAAAAAAATAGATAAAGTAGGAAATAATCTCAAATTTCTTATATTAACCTATGAGAAATTTGAGTTGTTCCTAAAATTTTTTTATCAATATCTAAAAATTTCAAAAAAAGCAGTCTATCGTCAATTTTTTTCATTAAATTTATTTTTTTCTTTTTTATTTAAAATATTTAATTTTGAGGAATAAGTCCTAAAAGATTTTTTTCCATTTCAATTGTTCTATTTGTATCGTTTCTATAAATAACACCTAACTTATAATAAAGATTTTCTTTTATTTTTTTATAACTCCCCATCCATAATCTTCTTTTTTTCAATTATAAAATGCTGTCCTTTTTCATTAGATAAAAATTACTTTTATTTTTTTGAATTTTTTTCAAGTTATATGTTCTTTTATAATCCCACAAAATTTCAAAAATAATTTGTAGAATCTAAAATCCATTTTTTTCACATCTTCTGTATTTTTAAGTTTTTTTCCCATTTACATAAAGTTCTTTGCTATTTGAAATAATTTTCCTAATTTCTTTTAAATCCCTAAAATAACTTGGCAACTGAAATATATTTATACTAATTGTGATTATTACAATTAAACAAGTGGATACACAGCCTGTCTTTAAATAAAAAAATTTTCCTTTTTTTAACTTTTCTTTTCGTAAAAATTTTTCTCAAAAATCTCCAGCTTCTTTATTTTCTTTCTTATAATCATTTACAAAAATCCTTTTTTTGTTTTCAAATAAAACTTTAAAAATTCCAAAAATAATTATTAACCAAATAGATATAATATTTTTTTACTAATTTTTTTAAAAAAATCCTATTGTAATTGGAAGAATTACATACAATAAACTATCCATTAAAATAAACGACCGTCTTTTTTTCTATTTTCTTTTTTTTAGTTTGTGTTCATCATAGATATACATATTCTTTAACCTCTTAATATTAGAAATATTCTTTCAAATATTTTACAATATTAACCAAAAATTTTTCAAACTAATTAATAAATTTTTTTTGTGGGAAGAAATGGACATATGTAAATAAAAAAACCTTTTTTTCCTCCTGCAGATATTATTTGCAGTTTTTTTCGTAAAATTTTTAATTACATCATTGTAAAATTTATTTTAAAAATGTTATCATAAATAAAGAAACTATTGAAAGTTAATTCTATAAAAAAAGGAGTGATCTTTTTATGTTATATCCAATGAAATTTAAAAAAATTTTTTTGTGGAAAAAAAGTGTGGGGTGGACGTGAATTTGAAACAAAATTAGGGAATGAAACTGCCTGAAGGCAAGAAAAATTGGTGAATCTTGGGAAGTGTCGGCACATCCGCATGGAATGGGTATTGTGGAAAATGGTGCTTTAGCTGGGCAAAGGCTGGATGATATTTACAAGGAGTATAAGGGGGAACTTACAGGAAAAAAGGTTTATGAAAAATATCCAAATAAATTTCCGTTACTTATAAAATATCTTGATGTAAATGACAGACTTTCAATTCAAGTGCATCCAAGTGATGAAGTTGCCTTAAAAAAACATAATGAATTTGGGAAAAGTGAATCTTGGTATATAATGGAGGCAAGTGATGACGCTACTTTAATTTTGGGAATGAAGCCTGGAGTTACGAAGGAAAAATTTTTGGAAAAAGTGAAAAAAAATGATTTTGATGGATTATTTGAAGAAAAATCTGTAAAAAAGGGTGATTTTATTGATATTACGCCAGGAACAGTTCATGCTTCACTAAAAGGGAGCGTAATTTTTGCGGAAATTCAGCAAAATTCAGATGTCACTTATAGAATTTATGATTTTGACAGAATTGATAAAAACTGGAAAGAAAAGGGAGCTGCATTTGCAGGATTCGGCTGATGTAATTGATTTTGGAAAGGAAGTGGAAATTAAGAATACTGATTTTGATGAATCTGAAAATGAGAAAGATATTTTGAGAAAGAATATTATAGAAAAAAAGAATATTATTCGATTGATAAAAATAAGATTTAATGGTTCTTTTGAAGATGTAAATAATGAAAGTATGACAATTTACTCGTTCCTTGAAGGAGAAGGGAAAAATTGTGGGGAGAAAAATGAAGAACTTTCGGTTAAAAAGGGTGAAACAATTTTAATTCCTGCTGGAATTAAGACAAAAAAACTGTTGGGAAGTTTGAAATTTTAAGAACAATAATTTAAATAAATATGGGCAAAGGATTCTAGTATTCTTTTAGGCAAAAAATTAGATGATTTGCCTTGTTTTTTTAGTGGGAATATGTTATTCTAATATTATACGAATGACATTTTTTTAACAAAAAAAGATAACAAGAAGTCAAGTATTGAATTTTTATAAAAAGGAAAAAAAGTGAAAAAGAAGGATTTTTATTGTTTGGAATAATGTTGGGAACTTCATCTTGTGGAATTATTAGTGGAGTTGGAAGTGTAGTAGGAGGAACTATAAAAGGCTGCTGGTGGAGTTACTGGAGCAGTTATTGGAACAACTGGGAAATTAATTGGAGGTATTATAGGCGGAAGTAATGGAGAAATTAAAGCTAAAAAAATACAAAAATATAAATTTTCAGATGCAGAAGTGGAAATAACTGGTGGAAAGACCATTGTTACAGGAATTTTGACACATAATGGAGTGACTAAAAAAATTTGACCATTGAAATTCCATGTTTTGATAAAAATGGAGCAAAAAGTAGGAGATGCTGTAGATAATATCAGTTCACTTGCAAAAAAATGAAAAAAATGGGAATTTCAGGCGACTCTTAATACGAATGAAACAAAAAAACTTGTAAATTGAAGGATACGTATATTTATGAGGGAAATACAAATATGATTATCGAAGGCAATGATGAAGATAATGACAATATTAATAATGTTGAAGAAAAAAATAAAATAGGAGGGAATAGTTAATGATAGGAATTATTGGGGCAGTGGTTGAAGAGGCTGAAGCGATAAAAAAAGGAAATTAAGGAAATTAAGGAAACTGTGATAAGCGGAATATCTTTTACTGGGAAATTTAACGATAGGGATGTTGTTTTTGTACAATCTGGAATTGGGAAGGTGAAATGCTGCGATTACAGCGACTTTATTAATTGAAAAAAATTTAAAGTAAGTGAAGTGATCTTTTTCTGGAGTGGCTGGATCATTGGATGAAAGATTGAAAGTTGGGAGATGTTGTTATAGGGACGTGATATTGTTCAGCATGATGTTGATGCTACAGCATTTGGATATAAAATGGGACAGATTCCGCAAATGAAGGAATGGGCTTTTGAATCGGATAAGGAATTGGTTGAAAAGGGCTGGAAATATAAAGTAATTTTGATCATCACATATTTTTTTGGAAGAATTTTGACAGGAGATCAGTTTGTGAGTAAAAAGGTTGTGAAAATTCAGCTTGGGAAGGATTTTTGAAGCGCTTTGCGTGGATATGGAAAGCGGGGCTGTGGCTCAAGTTTGTACAAGATTAGGTGTAAGATTTTTAATAATTCGTTCGATTTCTGATTCAATTACAGATGAGTCTGATATGGAATATGAGACTTTTGTAAAATTGGCAGCAAAAAAATTCTACAAAAAAATATTAAAAGATATTATTTTTTTAACAAAAAGATAGCAAGAAGTCGTAGGCTTTCTACAAGTGGGAGATGAATTGCTTTTTTTGTAAAAAAATTGAAAAAAAGGATACATCCATGATACAATTTTTTTGTATGAAAATATCGAAGAGAAGTTATAAATAATAAAAATTTCTAAAGAAATAATTAAAAATAATATTCAAAAATCAAAAAGGATGTGTAATTTTATGAAATATAATTTAGCATTCAAATATAGAATTTATCCAAATAAGGAGCAAGAATTATTGATAAACAAGACTTTTTGGATGTGTTCGTTTTGTTTACAATACAATTTTGTATATTGCTAATAAAATTTATGAAGGAAACTGGAAAAAAATAAAAATAATTACACCTGCTAGTTTGAAAAGCGAAAACCAATTTTTAAAAAGAAGTGGACAGTTTGGCACTTTCAAATGCTCAATTGAATGTAAAACGATCGTTTACGAATTTTCTTTCAAAAGAGAGCGAAGTTTCGAGGTTCAAATCTAAAAAGAATAATATTAAAAGTTACACGACAAATTGTGTGAACAATTCGATACGAATTGAAGAAAATAAATATTTAGTTTTTGCCAAAATTGAAAAAAAGTAAAATTGAAATATCATAGAGAAATACCAAAGGATTATAAAATAAAGTCGGTAACATTGACAAACAGTAATGGAAATTACTATGTTTCTATTTTGACAGAACTTGAAAAAAAGAAATTCAAAAAAAGTAGCTAGTAATGATAAAGTAATTGGACTTGATTTTTCAATGTCTGAATTATTTGTCAGTTCTGAAAACCAAAGGGCTGATTATCCAAGATATTTTAGGATGTTGGAGAAAAAAATTGAAAAAAAAATTACAGAAATCATTGTCAAGAAAAGTGAGATTTTCTAAAAAAATTGGTATAAGCAAAAAAAGCAAAAAAATATCAAAAATTGCATGAGTATATCAAGAATTGTCGAAGGGATTTTTGCATAAATTATCGAAAAAAATTGTCTGAAGAATATGATGCTGTGGTTGTTGAGGATTTAAATATGAAAGGGATGAGCCAGGCATTAAATTTTGTAAATTGGTAAAAGTGTAGGAGATAATGGATGGGGAATGTTTTTGAGAATGCTTGAGTATAAACTGATGTTTTTAGGAAAGCAATTTCTGAAGATAGATAAATGGTTTCCGTCATCGAAAAACTTGCAGTAAATGTGGAAACGTTAAAGAGGAACTGAAATTATCAGAAAGAAGTTATAAATGTGAGTGCTGTGGGAATTGAGATTGATAGAGATTACAATGCGGCATTGAATATAAAAAAACATTGGAAAATTGATATTGGAATATTAGGAAAATAAAAGAAGACAGGGTAGGAACTACCCGAAGAGCTTGGTAAATATATTTGGCTAGCAAAAGCAGATACTTCCCAAGAAGCTCCCGCTTCTAAAAGCGGGAGTAGTTCACTACTTTCTAAAAAAATTTATTTGTATAATAGAAGTTAAGATTTTTGTGAAAAATGAATAAAAATTAGGAAATGAAGGGAGAAAGATATGAGTTTTCGATTGAATCCGTTTAAAAGTTATGAGAGCTGTGGGAATTGTTGCAATTATAGTTTATGGTGTAGTACTTGTTACAGGATATAAAAAAGTCAAAGGAAATGCGACTAAAAAGTGTTACAAAAGATATAAAAAGTACGAAATAAGGATTTTTATAAATCAAAGGATTATAAAAATAATTTAACTTTGCCAAAGCAAGTTGTAGAAAATAATAATGAAGGAGTTGCAAAGGAGCTAGAGCAAACTAAATCAGCACAAACTGTAGATTTACAAAAGAATAATCAAGCTGAAGCACAAGCAGCAGCTGAAGCTAAAAAAAAAGATGAACAGGCAAAATTAGAGGCCCAAAAGTTAGAAATGCAAAAACAGGCTATGCAAAAACGTCAAGAAGAAGCAAAAATTGCAGCAAAACAAGCTGAAATAAAAAAAAACCAACAAATAGAAGCAGCAAAACGAGCTCAAGCGGCAGCCCAAGCCAAAGCAGAAGAAGATAGAAAACGTGCAAAAGCAGAAGCAGCCAAAAGGGCAAAAGCAGAAGCGGCAAAAAAAGCCAAAGAAAATGCAAAAAAACATCAAGGTCCTAAAAAATATATTCAAGTAGCTTCAGTAACATCAGAAGCCACAGCAAAAGGAATAGCCAAAAGACTTGGTGGAAACTTTTATTATAAAAAAACAACTGTAAATGGTAAAGCAGCTTATGTAGTAATGTCAAATATGACAGATAATCCAAATACTTTAAAAGTTATGGAAAGTCAAGCTAAAAAAAGCTGGTGGTGGTTATATGATTCGTTCAGTTGGAAAAATAAATAGAAGGAAAAATAAAAAAATTAAAGAATGGAATAAAATGAAAATTATGAGTAAAAATTATAAAAGAAACATTACAACGAAAGAAATTGTAAATGAAGTAAAAATTGCTAAAAAGTATTATTTTGACAGTGCACATTAATCCTGATGGAGATGCACTTGGTTCAGTTTTGGCATTTTATTTTATTAAATAGTGCAAGAACACTCGCAACTTTAGTCGTGAGATGAATTGCACGAAAATTTTAGTAAGCATATAGGGAAACTTGTATGTAGACACGGAGCAAAACCGTGCAACAAAGAAACTGAATTGCTGGGAACTCTTAAAGCTAGTATAACCACAACATAATATCTAAATGAGAATATATGGTATAGGTGTGATGGTGGCGAAAGCAGAAAAAATATACTAGATGGTGCAAGGTTAAATCCTAAACATTATGATAATAGACAATCAGCAGCTAATCCTGAAAAGGAAAGTTCAACGACTATCCCTCGTGAGGGGAGTACAATACAAGCGATAGGTATTGGAAGTGGTTTCGCCTAAGTCCTTGGAAATAGGATAAGGATAAGGATAAGATATAGTCTGTGCTTGTTAGAGATAACAAGAAGTTCATAAGAGAACTGCATAAATGGTAGCGTATTTATGTGAACAACGCTTCCCACTGTTGTGGGGTTTTAAAAACTTTAAAAATATAAATAAATAAATAAAAAGTATTACTTTTTTGACAGATAAAATGTAGAATACATGGTATAATATCTCTGATGAAAAGGAGGTGATTATATATGTATTTAACATTAAAAACAACAGGTAAAACATCTTAGTAAAAAAAGAGTTTAGAAATTTAAAATATTTGTGCCATATAGCTAAGAATTTAAAGAATCAGGCTATATACAATGTTAGACAATACTATTTTAATAAGAAAAAAAGTATTTAAGTTATAACGAAAACTATAAAATGCTTAAAAAAATAGTGAGAACTATAAGAAGTTAAATTCTAATATGGCTCAACAAATTCTAAAAAGAAGTAGACGGAAGTTTTAAATCATTTTTTTGGACTTTTTAAAACTTGCTAAGAATGGTCAATATGATAATAAAAAAATAAAATTACCTAATTATCTTGCTAAAGATGGTTTTACAACTCTTGTTATAGGTTTTGTTAGATTAAAAGATGATATGCTGATAGTTCCTTATTCAAATTCATTTAGAAAGACACATAGGAAATCGCAATAAAAACTACCACCAGTATTAAAAAGGCAAGAAGATAAAAGAGATTAGAATAATACCAAAACAACATTCTAGGTACTTTGAAATTCAATATACTTATGAAGTGGAAGAAGTTCAAAGGGAATTAAATGAAAAACAATGCACTAGGAATTGATTTAGGTATAGATAATCTTTGTACTTGTGTAACTAATAATGGAGTTTCATTCCTAATAGACGGTAGAAAAATTAAAATCAATAAATCAATACTATAACAAGACAAATGCAAAATTGCAAAAGCATTAAAAGATAAGCAAAAGACCTCCCGCACAACATTAAGACAAAAGAGAATAACTAGAAAGAGAAATAATCGTATAAATGATTATCTTTCAAAAAGCAACAAGAATAATTGTAAATTATTGCCTTAATAATGATGTAGGAAAAATAGTTCTAGGATATAATGAAGATTTTTCAAAGAAATTCAAATATAGGAAGTATAAATAATCAAAACTTTGTAAATATATCATATGGAAAATTAAGAGATAAATTAATATATCTATGTAAGCTATATGGAATAGAATTTAAGCTACAAGAAGAGAGTTATACATCAAAAGCAAGTTTCTTTTGATGGAGATGAAATTCCAATATACGATAAAGAAAATCCGCAAGAATATGTATTCAGTGGAAAAAGAATAAAAAGAGGACTATACCAAACAAGTGTAGGTAAACTAATAAATGCAGATTGTAATGGAGCATTAAATATTCTAAAAAAAGTAAAGTTGTGGACTTAAGCGTCCTATACAATAGAGGTGAACTGAACACACCTAAAAAGAATAAGGGTAGTGTAAAGCTATCAAACTTCTTAGAAAAATTTTTTTAAATATTTTTTTAAAGATTTTAGAACCCTGCGACTTTAGTCGTGGGAGGTTCAGGATAAATGAATATTGTAAAAATAATATTGAAAAAGAATGTAAAAATTATTATTGATGACAAACTGCCTAAATATATGCGGCATTTTGAAGATACAAAAGTTAATTTGGAATTACGAAAAATTTTGTGATGAATTTAATAAAGATGCTCAAAATGATAAAAAAATTTGATTTGTTTATAAGTTTAGATTGTGCAAATGAGGAAAGATATGGAAAAGTCTGTGGAAATAAAGAAATTAAGTAAAAAGTCAATCAATATTGATCATCATGTAAGTAATACTGAACATGCTGATTTTTAACTATGTGGAGGATATTTGCAGTACAAGTGAACTTTTTGTATCAATTTTTAGAAATTTTTGATATTGGATTGACAAAAAAATTGCTGAATATATGTATCTTGGAATAATTAACGATACTGGAAACTTCAGGCATGATAATGTTACAGAACATACTTTTTCTTGTTTGTTCAAAATTAATTGGAGCAGGTGTAAATAATCACAAAATTGCCAATATTATTTTTTTGAAGTTAGTGAAAAAAAGGTTGAATTAATTGGTGAAGTTTATAAAAAAATAAAAAAATTAATGAAAAAAATATAAGTTTTCCAGTTATTATTTGACACAGGAAAAAAATGAAGGAACTGGGAATTGAAAAAGGATGATACAGATGGTATGGCGGAAATGCTTTTTGAGAATTGAAGGAATGGAAATTTCTCTGTTTGTAAGGGAAAAATATTGATGGTTCTCTAAAGGGAAGTTTTTCGTGCAAATGATAAATATGATGTAAATAAAATAGCTTCAATTTTTGGTGGCGGAGGACATATAAAAAGCCGCTGGATTTAAGACAAATTTATCTTTTGAGGAAATTTTAGAAAAAAACATATAAGGAATTAGAAAAAAATAAATTTAAATAAAAAAATTTTTAATTTGAGAATTTGAGGAAAGGAGAGTTTAATGGTTGATTTTAATATGTTTAATTATTTAAAAATAAAGGGCTTTTTCAAATAATCAGCTCGCAGCGAATTTTTCAAGAAATTGAGAAGGCTAATCAAAAATATTAATGAAATTTTGGAAAATAACCCTGATGCTGTTTTGAAAAAAATAGAATATAAATATTTGGATAAGGAAAAAGCAATTACAATTTGAGATTAAGATAGAAGTGGTGAATAATTAGTGAAAAAAATAAAAATAAAAAAATAACAATAACTTTATGTTTTGGGAGCAATGGTAAGCTGTTCATCAGTTGGTAAAAAGAACTATTCCAGATTCAGCAGTCGTTTCAAGAGATACAATTACAGATAACAGTATCGCTGAAGTAAGTCAAAAATTTGGTGAAGATATAAAAATTACAAAAATGTAGGGACTTTATAAAAAAAGGATTTAGAAATTGGAATGTAATTTTATATGGAAAACAGGCGTATTATCGAGTAGTTGTAACAGAAGATGGAAAAAAATTGTTTTCTAGCGAAAGGCTTTGATTACAAATAATATTTTAATAAAAAAATAGTATGTTAAATTGATATTTATTATAAATTTTTAGCAAGGGGTTAAAACCCCTTGTTATTAAATAAATAAAATACAATTTCTATAAATTTTTAGTTTAAATTTTTATTTACTGTTATCCTCATTATTATCTTCAATTTTTTTAGGGGCATCTAAATTATTGAAGACATTAATTAAACTATCTGAATCAACATCGTAGTAAATGTCATCATTAAAATAATCATTTTCTTCTGTATTGGAATTTCAATTTCTCCAATTTCTTGATCAGTATTATCAGCTTTTTTTGATACATTATCTAGAATATTTTGAGAGATACTATCAGTGTTTTCTTCGTTATTCTGGACATTATTATTAGAAATATGATTTTGAGATTTCTTTTTCTGCAGTTTTTTACTTTTTATTTTCATCAGCATCATTAATTATGAAAATAGAATCAAAAATTACAAAAAAATCGTTAATTGCAGAACTTTCCTTTTCTGTTTTTTTAACATAAGAATAGTACCTTCTAATAAGGCAATTAAAAATTCTTGCCGTTGTTTCAGGAATGATTTTATCATATTTTTTTCAGGAAAAAGCATACTTTAATGTTGTTATAAAAAAATGAAAATCTAAGTTCGATTTTTTTATATGATTTTTACAAGTTCTTCACGGATATTTTTTTACTAATATCAGATAGCTCAAGAGCTAGATTTCCAAGTGGACTTCCCCGTGAAATTTATTATTTTGCAATATTTTTCAAAAATATTTTTTTCAAAAAAATAGTGAAACTTTTGAATTGATAAGTCATCTACATTATTGTTAAAAAAATTTATAAGATTTTCAGTATGATATTTTTATAACAGCAATAAGAAGTTCTTCTTTGCTGGAAAAAAATTTATAGAAAATATCATTGGGCATTTCACAAGCCTTAAAAATGTCGGTTAATTCCGTGTTTTTGTAGCCTTTATAATAAAAAAAGTTTTGCACTTTGTTGTATTATAAAAATTTTTACTATATTTTTTTAGTCATTAAATTTACCTCTTTACAGTATTTTTATGTATATTTTATAATTTAATTTGAGGATTGTCAATAAAAAAATAATTAAAAAACTATAAATAAAAGGATGTGATTTTATGAAATACAATTTTGATGAAATTATTGACAGAAAGAGCAATCATTCTGTAAAATACAATGAACTTATAAGAAAATTTGGAGTAGATGATGTAATTCCGCTTTGGATTGCAGATATGGACTTTAAGACAGCGCAGCCCATAATTGATGCTCTTGAAAAAGCTCAGCACGGAATTTTTGGATATGTTTACCGTCCTGATGAATATTTTGAATCATTTATAAATTGGCAGAAGAGAAGATTTGGATGGGAACCAAGAAAAGAACTGCTTAGTTTTAGTATTGGAGTTGTTCCAACATTAGGATCGTTAATACAACTTTTTTTCTGAAAAAGGGTGACAAAATTTTAATACAGACGCCTGTTTATTCAGAATTTTATGATATTAGTGAAGATAATGCAAGACTTATTATCGAAAATAAATTTATTGAAAAGAAATGGAGAATACTCACTTGATTTGGAAGATTTGGAAAAATAAATTAAAAGGAAAAAACCAAAACTATTTATTTTTTTGTAATCCTCATAATCCTTTTAGGACATGTGTGGATACATGAAGAATTGGAAGCAATTGGAAATTTATGTATAAAAATATAAAGTTCCTGTAATTTCAGATGAAATTCATGCTGATTTAACATTATGGGATAATAAGCACATTCCAATGGCAAGTGTCTCTGAAGAAATTAGACAAAATACGATAACTTGTACTTCAACAGGAAAAAGCCTTTAATCTTGCTGGTCTTCAAAAGTGCCACAATAGTTTTCAATAATTTGGAAGTAAAAGCCAAATTTGACAGATTTTGGAAGGATTTGGAAGTTCATAGAAATAATCCGTTTAATTTGGTTGCTACAATTGCGGCCTATTCTGATGGTGGAGAGGAATATTTAAAAGCAATTAAAGAAATATTTGGAAAATAATATTTTATTTTTTTAAATAATTTCTTTAAGGAATATATTCAGAAATTACGCCAAATATTCCGCAAAGCAACATATTTAGTATGGCTAGACTGCAGAAAATTATGTGAAAAAAATTTGGATTTAATCAGGAACAGCTTGAAAAAAATTTATGCTGACAAAGGCAAAATTGGGATTAAATGAAGGGCGAGTATATCAAAGGGGATTAGAAGGATTTATGAGATTGAATACGGCTTGTCCTAGAGCGATTTTTAGAAAAAAAGCGTTAAATCAGTTAAAAAAATGCAATTTCAAATGAAAAATAAAAAAATTAAAATAAAATAATTTTATTAATAATTACATACACTTACGTCTTAATAAGTAACTACAAAGAAATAATTAAGTAATTTCTATTTATTAGCCTGTATAATTACAGCATACAATTATGACAATACATAAAAATTATTAAAAAGACAGATTGTTATGATGGAATAGGAACGAAAAAAAGTAAATATACAGGCAATTTTATAGTTATTGCAATTTATAAATTAAAGGAGGTGTATGTAATTTATGGCAAATATTAAGGAAATCTATTTTTGCTGGAGGTTGCTTCTGGGGTGTAGAAAAAGTTTTTTTAAAAATGGCTCCAGGTATTATAAAAACATCAGTTGGCTATGCAAATGGACAAACTCTTGATACTAATTATGATATTTTAAAAATGACTGATCATGTTGAAACTGTGCATGTAACATACGATGCAAATATAGTATCATTAAATCAGCTTCTCAACTATTATTTCTCAATAATTGACCCTGACAAGTATTAATAGACAGGGACTTGATGAAGGTCGTCAATATAGAACTGGAATTTATTATGTGGATAAAGATGAATTAAATACAATAAGGACAAGGGTAGAAGATGAGCAGAACAGATATTCAAGAGAAATTCAAGTAGAGGTTAGGCCATTAAAACATTATATCCTAGCTGAAGAATACCATCAAAATTATTTAGATAAGAATCCTAATGGATACTGCCATCTGGATCTTGAAAAATGCTATAAAAAAATTTTTTCCAAAGAAATAAAAATAAGAATATAAAAATAATAAGTCGGGATTTTCCGACTTTTTACTTTTTGTTGATTACTATTTTCCATTAGAGCAATGGATTCATTATGAATTTTTATTTAATAAGGGGTTATGATTAACCCCTTGCAATAAATGATTTTTTTATTTTTTTTAAATATAATTTAGGTATTATTAAGTATTAATTGCCATTATTTGAATTACCTGAATTTGATTTATTAGAATTTATAATGTCTTTACTTAAAAACAGAATATAAAAGATTTACATATCTCTTAGCTGCATGAGGTTTTGGATGTGTTCCATCCTTATAAAAAAATATTGCTGTTTTCCTTTTGAATATGAATACCAGTCAATTACTTTTTATATTTGGATTTTCAGAACTTACTTTTTTTAATTTCTGCATTAACGCTATCTTGCCACGGGTCAGGCATAACTGTATTTATAAAGTAAACATCATGACCTTTGCAACATTTGTAAAAACAGATTTCATATCCTTTTTCAAAAATTGTACCATTTGTACCAAGAGCAATAACGACTATTTTTTTCAATTTTTCCATTTTGAGCAAAAATTTTTTTAACATATTTGGCAATTCATAAAATTGACGACCAACTTTTTGTTTCTATAATGGCATTTGGATATTTTTTCTTCAAATCAAATTTTGTCATATGAAGTACTGAATCTCCAATAAACAATATTTCCCTTTCATCGTTTGGATATTTTTTCAAAATTTCATCTTGAATTTTAGATTCCGCTTCAATACCTTTTTGAAGGTGCATTCAAAAGCTGCCAGTAATTCGTCCATTGTCAGTTTTTCATTTTGGGAATTTTGTGTTGCTGCTACGGGAGCAGTATTTGCTGGAGTTTCCTTTTTATTTTCTTCAGCAGCTGGAGTTTCCAAAGCTTTTTGAACTTCTTTCATTTCTTCTAGATCTTTATTTTCATAAACTGGAGAATATACTAAAATTGCAAGAATAGCGGCTAAAACTGGATAGTTCGCATAATTTATAGCTTTCTCATATTTCTTGCTATTTTTTTCAAGCAGAATATAGCATAGCTCTGAAATTATAATTAAAATAACAACTTGAATGAAAAAAATTTCTGTATATTTGAAAATTTTGCCCATTTAAAAATATTCACGTGTAAATATCATAATAGGGTATTGCCATAAATAGTACTGATACTGATGCTGTCCCAATCTTATAATTGGATCAAAAAATTTTTTTGGATGTTTTGAAAGACTGAATTTTTGTAATTCTGGCTTTGAAAAATAGTACAATTGTAAATCCAATTAAAAATACTGGCTAAAAACATCAATCCGTAATAGTTATAGGCATTTCTGTAATCTATTCCAAAAAGAAAAGAAAGCAAGAGATGCTAAACCAAGCATTCCTAAAAATAAATACAATTTTTTTCTCAATTTTATTTTTTTAATTTCCCTATTTACATAAAAACAAGCTATTCCAGCTGGAATAAAAATGCAAATGCACGAGTGTCAGTTCCATAATATATTCTTGAAAAAAATCTGCTCCTTCTGGAGAATTTGAAGTTACATAAAAATACGTAAGCCATCATTAAACCTGAAGCCGTCCCAATTACCAAAAGAACAATACCAATTATGTTATTTTTTTAATTTAAGTTTTTTTCAATCCTTGAATTAAAAATTGGAAAAAAATACATACATTTGAGTCAAGAAGGATAATGCCCAAACATGAGTAAGCGGTAAAATAATTCCAAAGCTATCAAAATAGGACATTTTTTTGAAAAAAATTTGATAAATATTATTTAGTCCTAATATTGAAAAATAATGCACTGTATTTATACTTATCTTCAAGTCCATTATTTACGAAATATAATGCTATAGTTGAAATTAAGATAACAATTAAAAAGGCTTGGGTAAATCTTTTTTTAATCTTCGATTAATTACAGAAAATATTGAAAAAAATCTCTTGAAAGTAGACCACCAGTTACCAAATATCCGCTTAATGCAAAAAAATATAACAACTCCAATATAAGTTCCTTGTAGGAAAAACCAGTGATAGACACAAATAAGAACAAGTGCAACTGCCCTTAATATATCAAGACTTTTGTATTCTTTGTTTTTCATAAATAAAAAATTCCTTTCTTTTTTTCTTTCTTTAAATATAATTTATTTGATTTATATAACATTAAAAATTTTTAGTGCTAAAAAAATTAATATTGAAAAAAACTACCTTAAAAACAAACATTAGAAATTGTTAAATCTATTTTTGTGATAGCTCAACTATTTAAGTTTGAAATTAAAGTAGTTTTTGAAATTTTTGTAATTAAATTATGAATATTTTGGAATTATAAAATTAATAGTTTTTTTATTGTATCTTTTTGTTAAATTTCTCAAATCTATTATTTTTTTCACTATTTTCCATCATTATTTTGTGGATTTGAAGAATTATTTTTCAAAGGATCATTGCTTTTTGTCTCTTTATTTTCTTCTCCTTTATTTTTCTTCAAGATAATGTTTTTTTAATTTCATTTGTTAAAAAAGTCTGCATAATATCTTTGTCCTTTATCATTTGGATGAGTTCTGTCCTTGTAAAAATATTGATTTTTACCTTTTGCGTAAGAATACCAGTCTATAAGATAGGCATTTGGATATTGAGCAACTTTTTCCTTAAGTTTTTTGTTTACTTCCTGTTCCCATGGATCTTTATGTGCAGTATTCATAAAGAATACATCTTTCCCATTTGCCATTTTTCATAACATAGTCAAAATCTTTATCTGTAAATTTTTCCATTTGTTCCAAGGTGAACAACTAACGTAGTTTTTAACTTTCCATTTTCAACTAATTTTGTAACAATTCCTGGAAGTGTTGAAAATTGACGTGAAATTTTTGTGTCAAAATATGGATTTTTAAAATTAGGAGCAATATACTGCTTACTGCTATCCATTATTGAATCTCCTACAAATACAATATCTTCTGGAACTTCGCAGCAACAATAATTCCAGAACCAAAAAAATTAATACAACTAGCATAAATAAAATTTTTTTCATAAAATTTCTCCCTTTTTATATTTTAAATTATAAGTTATTATAAAATATAATTTTACTTTTTGTCAAATATTTCAAAAAAATTTAAATTTCATTAATTATTATTTTAGAAAAAAACTGAAGATAAAAAAAGAAGAGGCTAACCTTTAATAAAGTTACCATTTAAAGATAGCCTCTCTACTTAAATTAATTATTTAGTTTTTCCAAATTTCATCTTCATATTGTGCAATTGTTCTGTCTGATGAGAAAGAACCCTGCTTTTTGCCATATTGTTTATTACTTTTTGTACCACAAGTCTTTGTTTTCATAATCTTTAAACATTCTTTCCTTTGTATTGCAGTAATCTGCAAAAGTCAATTAAAGTCATAAACCAGTCTTTATTTATTAATTCATTTTGAAGTCTTTCCAATCTTTCTTTGTTTCCAACTTTAATTAATTCATCTGAAGTTATGAAATCAACTACTTCTTTAATTCCTTCTTGTTCATAGTAATCTTTTGAAACATAACCTGAAGTTTCATATAATTTTATTATTTCATCACTTTGTTTTTCCAAAAAAATATAAATATTTTCATCGCCTACAAGGTCATGAATTTCCACATTTGCTCCATCCATTGTTCCAAGTGTCAATGCTCCATTTAGCATGAATTTCATATTTCCAGTTCCGCTGGCTTCTTTTTGAAGCAAGAGATTTGTTCTGAAATATCAGTTGCTGGAATAATTTTTTTCAGCTAATCCTACATTATAGTTTTCAACTAGGTAAACATTTAAGTATTTGTTTACTTCTGGATCGTTGTTTATAATTTCTGATAGACAAAGTATCAAGTGGATTATGTCTTGGGCAATGATGTAGGCTGGTGCAGCTTTTTCCACCAAATAATACTGTTATTTTTTTGTTTCAGGCAATTTTCCATTTTTAATATCTAAATATTTTTTTAATTACATATAAAGTGTTCATTTGTTGACGTTTATATTCGTGGAATCTTTTAATTTGAGTATCAATGATACTATTTTCATCTATAATGATTCCTTGTGTATGTTTTAAGTATTTTTTTCAATTTAATTTTTATTTTCGTGTTTAATTTGCGCTAATTTTTCATATACATTTTTGTCATCTACAAATTTCAAAAAGTTCCTTTAATTGTTCAGCATCTTTTAAATAATCTGTACCAATTAATTCTTTGAAGTAATCAGCCAAGTCTTCATTACAGCTTTCAAGCCATCTTCTAAATGTAATTCCATTTGTTTTATTATTGAATTTTTCAGGATAAATTTCATAGAAATCCTTAAGTTCACTATTTTTTTCAATATTTCAGTATGCAAATAAGCAACTCCATTTACACTTGAAGAAAAGTGAATATCCATATTTGCCATGTGAACTCTATTTTGATCATCTATAATTTGTACCTTTTTATTTGAATATTTATCTTTTATAATTTTATCCAGTTTTTTTATAATTTCAACAATATTTGGCACAACTTCTTCCAAATAATCTAAAAGGCCATTTTTCCAATGCTTCTGCCAAAATTGTATGATTTGTGTATCCAGTCATTTTTTTGTTACAATTTCCACTGCCTCATCAAAAGAAATATTATGTTCTTCAGTCATGATACGAATTAATTCAGGAATTACCATACTTGGATGTGTATCATTAATTTGAACAAAAAGCATAATCTGCTAAATCATGAATATTGCTTCCTTTTTTTCAGTTGCTTCAGCAATAATCAATCTTGCTGCATTTGATACCATGAAATATTGTTGATAGATACGTAGCAATTCCCCTTTTTTTGTACTGTCATCAGGGTATAGGAATAATGTTAGATTTTTTTCAATATTTTCTTCATCGAATGAAATACCATCTTTTATTAAATTATAGTCAATACTTTCAATGTCAAATAAATTTAAGTAATTTTTTTGTATCTCTTTCATATCCTAAAATGTCAATTCTTTTTAATTTTGAATGTAAAGTGAAATTTTTGAATTTAACATCATATCCGATATTTGTATCTCTTAACCAGCTTTCATCTTCAATCCAGTAGTTTGCTTCAGCCTTTTGCTCATTATTTCTAAAAAAACTTGCTTGAATAATCCGCAATGATAGTTAAGTCCAACTCCTTCTCCATTAATTCCCAAAGTTGACATTGAATCAACGAAACAAGAAGCAAGTCTTCCAAGTCCACCATTTCCCAATGAAGGTTCTGTTTCAACTTCTTCCACGTGGCTTAAATTTTTTCCTGCAGCCTTCAATTCATCTCTAACTTCTTTATAAATTCCCAAGTTAATCAAGTTGTTTGATAATAATTTTTCCAATTAGAAATTCTGCAGAAATATAGTATATTTTCTTTTTAGATTCATTTTTAGTTTTTTTCATCTGCTCTTTCTTTAATATATTCAAGCAACTTATAGTAAATTTCTTGATTTGTCATTTCGCTTAATTGCTTTTCATTTTTTTATTTAAAAAAATCTGTAAATTTATAACTCACTGTCTTAAATTGTCTCCTTTTTAAATTTTATTTTTATTTTATAATATTTTTTTATATCATTTAAACTGCTTCAAAATTGGAAAAACTAAAAATTAATGAACCTATAGCTTGAGTATCCATTCATAATTTTTTTGTATCCAATTTTAAAGTTGTTTTACTATGTTGATCCTATTATATAACTATTTTTTTAATTTGTCAAGACATTTACGTAAATGTAGACAAAAAGGCTTAAAAATATAACTTAATAGGTATCTTTACAAAAAGTTTTTTTAAAAATATCAAAAAAATAAAAAAACCCAGAAAAAAATTTCTGAGTCTTATAGGCTTTGGTATAAGCCGGATTCTGTATTAGTTAATCATTTATCTAAATCAATAATTGCTTATGGATTTTAGCGAGCTACCAATCAAGCCAAGACGGGCCGTCTCTTAACAGCTTTCTGCTTGCCCTTGCTTTGAGAGGGGTTTACCTAGCTGATTTAATCTCTTAAATCACTGGTAGTCTCTTACACCACCTTTTTCACCCTTACCTGAAAAAAATCAGGCGGTTTCTTTTCTGTGGCACTTTCCTTAGGATTTCTCCCAGCAACCGTTAACTGCCTCTCTTGCCCTGCAAAGTCCAGACTTTCCTCTTAAAAATTTTTGTTCTAAAAATTCTCAAGCGATTAACTCCAAAAACCTGAATTTATATTACCATTTTTGTTATATTTGTCAATTTATTCTTTTATTTTATTTACTCAGAAAGAATTTGAAGAAATATAAATTTTTTTATCAGTTATATTTAAAAAAATAATAGCAGAAAAAAATGAAAAAAATTTGAAATATTTTTCTTGCTTGTGATATAATGGAAAAGGTTCTGATTGAACTAAAAAAATTTTTGAGGTGATTATAAAAAAATGAAAAAAATTAACATTGTTTTTTATGGCACTACTTATATTTAATGTGTCATTTGCAAGTGAAAAGAAAAAAATTGATACTACTTTTTACATTTCAAAGGGTATTCGCCAACATCAAAAAAAAGTTTTTGTAAGGGATATTAAAAAAATCAAAAACTTTTAAATAAATCGAGATTTCTTATCCAATCGTTTACAGGAAGAAATGCAAATGTTGTTAAAGAATATGAATAAATCTATGGAAAGACTTTATTTCAAGATATAAATCTACAAAAGCATGTTTCTTATAATGCTTTCTTATGAAAGTTACAGCGAAATAATAGCTCTGTTTTTAAGTGTTTTTGTTTACAGTTGAGTTAGTGGATAATGATTCAGGACAAAAGACAGAAAACTTCATAATGCAATATCTTATAACTTAAAAAGTGGTAAACAATTGCAACTTAAAGATTTATTTGTAGATGGATTTAATAGTGAACTGACAGATGTTGTAAATTCAAGATTTAAACAGTTTGGACTTCCACAAATTGATAAACTTGATGATATTGACAGACAACAAAGTTTCTATTTGGAAAAACGATGCTCTTGTCTTGATTTTTCAATAAAGGGAAGCTTCTAACTTTGCTGATGGAGAAGTTTATATTCCATTCTTGCTTACAGACTTGATTGGTCTTTTGCGATAATTTACATAGAAAATATATAAAAATACACTAAAAATAATTTACTTTTAATTATGATAGTGTATTTTTATATTTTTGTATATAAACTTGACTTTTTAATTAATTTATGGTATTATTAATTAATTTCTAATCATAATTTTGACATATAATGATTTTTGTATCTTATTTTTGCGAATATTTTTCAGTTAATAAATCGAATAAATTATTAATATTCAGAGCTTGAATAGAAAGAACTGAGCAAAAACAGACTTTATTAATTTAGAAAAACAATATAAGAAAGGATGTTGGGAATAAATTAATATTAACAGGAGTCAAAAATTTCAAATATGAAGAATATTGAATAAAAGAATTTAGTAGGCATAGAATATATTTTGATGGAGATTTTGAATATAAAAATAAGTTAGATGAATTAGAACAGGTGGAAAATATGGCTTTGAAATTCTTCATTGAAAACAAATGAAACAGAAATTCAAAATCTCGAAATAAAAAAATAATTTGCAACAAAATAATAACAACAATTTAGAAGATGTTTTAAAAATCTGAGAGAAAGGGTTGGAAAAATAAAATGAGAAAAATTAAAAATATATTTTGTTATTTGTAATACTAATATTTGGATTGAATTCTTGTCTAACTACATTGGTAGGTTGGGGAATATGTGAAGAAATTGGTTGTACTCCATCACCATGGAATCGAGGGAGTAGAAATCTTTGCAGAAGAAAATTTTCTAGAATTTAAAAATTATTTTGAGTCATTAAAGAAAAAGAGAAATTGTAGTGGTAAAAGCTGGAATCAATGAAACTTTTTAATGTTAATCTCCTAAAAATTTTATATTAAAAAATATAAAAGATGGTTATTATCTATATGATGAGAAAAATAGGCTTTTTGTAATAGAGGATTTAAGAAACCTCTCAAAGTTATGATAAAAGAGACATAGAAAAAATATTTAATGGAACTGATAGAAAAGATTATAAAATTATAAATGTTAATAAGGGTGTACAGACATTAAAAAGACAAAGAAGGATTAATTTTAAAATTAAAAACTTTTCAGAAAAATTATTATGCCTTAGCAAGTTTTTATGAAAGTGATGAACATTCAAAAAGAAATACAAGAAATTTATGATTATTTATTAGAAAAAAATGTAAGAATTGGGGTGTATTTAAAATTTTGAACAATTAAGTAAGGCACTAGTTTTCAATATTGCATATAATTTAAATATTCGATATTAAATTCTCAATTTTTGATAAAAAGAAGCTGAACACAAAATTTTAATCATTTTGAACAGCCTCTTTTTTTATATGCTTGATTGGGAACTGTATTAATTATACTTAACCTTATTTAAAAATAAAGATTGTATTTTATTTTGTAGCTTTTTCTATAATAATTTGTCGATTATAAGTATCCATTTTAGCTTTTGCTCCTATTGGGATGGCTATAAAAGGTCTTACGTGTCCAGACTTGAAGTTTTTTATGATTGGGATATTTAATTTTCCAAAATTGTCATAGAATACTTCATCAATTGTCATGTCTGTAGGATCAGCCTGTTTTGGGTTTTTAAAGTCGCCAAGTATGATTCCTTGTAATTTGTCAAATTTTCCAGCGAGTCTAAGCTGTTGTAACATTCTATCTATACGGTAGCTTGCTTCATTTGTTTCTTCCAGAAAAAGTATTTTTCCATCTGTATTAATTTCGTGATCCGTTCCAAGCGTTGCAACTACTAAGGACAAATTTCCGCCAGTAATTTTTCCGCTTCCACGTCCATTTTTCATGATTGAATATGTATCATCAAAATCTAGCAAGTTGTATGATTCATTGCTCATAAATACTTTGTTAAAAGCATTTTCTGTAACAGGAGGAATGTTTTTTAAGTTATCAGCCATAGGCCCTTGAAATGTTACAAGTCCTGTTTTTTCATTAATTGCCAAAAGTAATGTTGTGTTATCGCTAAATCCTGAGATGATTTTAGGATTTTTTTTAATCGCATCGTAATTTAATTTATCTACGATTCTGATTCCGCCATATCCTCCACGTACAGCGAAAATAGCCTTGATATTAGGGTTAGCAAACATATCGTTTATATCCTTTGCCCTCACATTGTCAGTTCCTCCAAATCCATACCATTTTGAATAAAATGATTGACCATAGACAACATTAAATCCTCTGCTTTTTAAATATTCTACTTCTGCATTGCTGTTTTCGTTAGTGTAGTTTGCAGGTGCGATTAAACCGATTGTGTCGCCAGGTTTTAGGCCTTCTGGAATAATGATTTCATTTTCTGTGGTATTTTTGTTGTTTTGGTAACTTGCGGCATTTCTTATTCTTGTGCTTGTTTCTGAAGATTTTGATGATTTGTATGTAGCGGCATTTAATGTAAGGCTGGCTATGGCGAATACTGCTATTAATAATAATTTATTTTGCTTTAATTGTTCTCACATCCTTTAAATTTTAATTTCTTAGATTATTTAAAAAACAGGCAATTTATCTTAACTGATAAAAGTTAGAGATACATTGCCTTTACAATTCATTATTTCAATTGTTTATTATTTCATTGCTTGAACTTGTTTTAAAACTTCTGCTGCTCCATTTACTTTGTTATTTACAGCTTCTTGTAAAATTTTGATTGCTTCGGCTTTTTTACCTAATCCAGCATAAACTTGACCTAAAACAACTTTTGCATTATTATCTTTGTCTTCGTTTATTGCCTTTTGCAAATATTTTTCAGCTAATGATCCTGCACCAACGCTTCCAAAGTAAGTTCCAATTTGTCTATTTGTTACTTTTTGGTGAGCTGATTTTAATTGGCTATAAATTGAATTTACTTTTGCTGTATTGTTTTGTACTTCGTAAATTCCTAAAAGCAATATTTTTGCAGTTGGATTTTTAGGTTCTACAGCTATTGTTTTTGTTAAAAATTCTTCAGCTTTTGCTGGGTTATTTTGTTGTAAATAATAAGTTCCTAATATTTCAAGGATTTGACCGTTTTTACCTTTTGCGGCTGTATTCATTTCTAATAAATATTTTTCAGCTTGTGCTGGATTTTTTTCATTCATTGCAAGTTCAGCTAGTAAAATTCCTGCTCCGTTTACACGGTCTGAAGCTCCTGTATATGCTTTTTGCAAGTAAGATTTAGCTTGTGCAGTATTATTTTTTGTTAAATAATATTGCCCAATGTTGTAATTAACTTCAGCTACGAAATCTTTATTTGCAGATTGTACAGCTTTGTTATATCTTGCAGTTCCTTTTGATTGTTCGTTATTATCAAAGTAGAAAATAATTAAGCTTGATACTACATCAGCATTGTTTCCACCAGATTTTTCATCTGTCCAGATAATATATTTTTCAGCATCAGCCTTGTTTTTTTGTTGGATTCCTACAAGGTAAAGTAATCTTGCGGCTTCAACAGCTTCTGGAGTTGTAGATGATCCATTTCCCCAAGCTGCTTGTAAATAAGGTTTTGCTTGAGCTATTTTATTATCTTTTAAATAATAGGCTCCTAATTCAAGATTTGCTTTTTGTGCATAAGAAGCGTCTGTTCCTTTTGCAACACCTTCTAATACTTTTACAGCATCTGTTATTTTATTTTCTCCAGCTAATTTCACTGCTTTTTCATAATCTGTTTTTCCATCAGCAAATGAGATGGCTCCTGTGACCAAAATGGCTCCTATTAGTAATAGTTTTTCATTTTTCCTCCTAATTAATTTGACAATTTTACAAAAATTAAAAATTTATATAATATTTAAAAATTTTTGCAACTTTTTCATTTATTATATCATTTGCTTATTTGATTTTGCTTATAAAAAAATATAAAAAAATTTAATAAACTCTACAAAAAGCATTTTTATGATTATTTTTCTATTTATATTAAATATTTCTTAAGGCATCAACTAATTCTGTTTTTGAAAGCAGTTTTTGCATCTACACCTTTTTATAATTTTTAGCAGGTGTTCCAGCTACAACTACGCCTTCAGGCACGTTTTTCAGTTACGATTGCTCCTGCCGCAACGACAGATCCCTTTCCGACTCTTACACTTTCCAGCACAACTGCATTTTGCTCCTACAACTACATCATCCTCAATAACTACTGGATCAGCTGAAGGCGGCTCAATAACTCCCGCAAGCACTGCACCCGCACCGATATGACAATTTTTTTCCGACTTTTTGCGTCCGCCAAGAACAACGTTCATATCAATCATTGTTCCTTCACCAATTTCAGCACCGATATTTATAACAGCTCCCATCATAATAACGGCTCTGTCTCCGATGCTTACTTTATCACGGATAAATACTCCAGGCTCAATTCTTGCATTAATATTTTTTTAATGTCAAAGCATAGACACCAGAATTTCTTCTGTCATTTTTAGATAATAATTAGTAAGATTGTTTTCTTTAATAATCTTATCAATTTCTTCCCAATCTCCAAAAACTACTTTTAATCCATCTTTTCCAATAACTTTACAAGAATAAGCATTTTTTTATATCTTCATCTGTATAAAGTTCCACAGGCGTAGCTTTTTCGCATCAGCAATGTATTGAATAATTGCCTTTGATTTTTTTCTAATTCTGTCATTATACTCCTCCATTTTTATATATTTTGACTTTTTAATCATTGCATTTTTCCGTATTTTAGCATGATTTTTACAACTATAATTATTTTTGATGGAGCAAAAGCATTTAGAGGGTAAAGACAATGTAAAAATTAGCAATTTATTTCTACTAAGAATTTATAATTTTAAAGTTTGACAAAAATAAAAAGCCGATTCATAAATTAACTTTTATGATACAGCTTTTTAAAAATTTTTATAACAATCCTTATCAAAAATTTCCCCCTTTGAATTGAGAGCAAAATGCTCTTTAATTAGATACCCATCTGCACCATCTGTCACCATGCGTAGTTGTTACACAAGTAACAGGCCAATCAGGGTACCCTTTTTCCATCCATTCATCATGCAATTCACCTTCAGTTTTCCACCCATCTAATCTTTGTACTTCCATACAAGATTGAAGGCCCGCCAATAAAGCGATAATAATAAATAATTTTTTCATATCAATCATTCCTTTCTTTTTGTTTGTTTTTTATTTTCTTTAATCCTGATGCTTCAATTCCTGTTCCATCATTTTCCTGTAATTTTGTATAGCATATTCATCCCCGGCATCCGCTCCCATCTTGAAATATTTTTTTGCCTTGTCAAATTCCTTCTTGTCATAATACAGAAGGCCAAGCTCATTCATAGCTTCAGGGATATTGCGGTCTACGGCTTTTAAGAAGAATGTTTCAGCCTTGTCAAGTTTATCTTGAAAGTAGTAAAGCTGTGCCAATTGATACAGAGAGTTGCTATCGCCCTTGCTAATGGCGTCTAAAAACATTTTTTCAGCCTTGTCAAGCCTGCCTTGCTCAAAATACAGGCATCCCAACTGGTACAAGGCTTTGGCATTGCCATTTTCAGCAGCCTTCAAATACTCTTTTTCAGCCTTTTCCAGTTCCCCGTTCTCAAAGTAGAAGTTGCCATCCTCCAAGTGACCGGCAAATGCTGAAATAGACAGGACAAGAATTCCAAGTAAAATAATTTTTTTCATAAATCTCTCCTTGCTGTTATTCAATATTTATCGTTTCTAATTAAAACAAAAAGTAAGACTATTCATCCAGGTCAACATTTTCCAGAAGCGGCGACCTCATAATGTCAAAAGGCAGGACAACTCTGCCCCCGTTTGAATCCAGGTCAACATCCCTTCCGACATCAATCCCTGCCCTTTTAAATACAAGATAGACAAACTGCGAACAGTAAAGCCTCTTGTCAAAGTTCTTGTTAAAGGTAAGCCCGTAAGTCTTGGTCGTAGTCCTGTCAATTTCCTTGAACAGGGCATTCTTAAAATTATCATCAATATTTTTCAGCCTGAACACAGAAACCTTCCTTTTTTCATCATACCAGGCAAAGATAGGGACTTTCAGCATATCCGATTGAAAAGGATGGGAACTCCACAATCTTCATATTCTCATTAATAACAGCGACATGCCCCTGAGACTGCAGAATAGTGTGCTGCTTAGACAGGACTAGAATATCTCCAGTCTTAAGTTTATTCGCTTTTTCAATCAGTTCTGTAACAGGATACCATTTTGTAGCTGGGATCAGTAATCTGGCAAAAAGTGTCGTTGAAGTGCAATAAATAAGAAAAACAGCTTTTTAACTATTGTTTCAATATTAAAAATACATCTCATAAAAATATTTTTATCATCTCCTTTCGATAATATTAAAAAGTTAAAGCAGACTTTCGTTCAATCAATCCAAAAATCAAAATAAATTAACCTTTCTATAATGTAAAAATCTAACTTTTATCGCCCAAAAGATTGTTTAAAATATCTTTTTCAGTTATTATATCCTGTTACTTTGGTTACCATTATATTTATATTAGAATGATAGAAAATACAAATTTTTCAGAGCATTATAAATTAAAAATAATATAATATAATTTGGGAATAAATTTAGAAAATATGAAAAATTATTTTTCCGTTAAATATTTTATTTCAACTATTTTTAATAAAAATAAAAAAATTTTTGGTTATCAAAAATAATATTATTTGTGGAAGTATAAAAAATGTTAAAATACAATTGTAGATACAAATATATTGATAATTAAATAAATAAAGATTATTTTTAAGATCGGATATTAAATTTTAGCAAGAATTTTTAAAAATAAATTTTTATTGGAGAAAAGATAGGAGCAGAAAAAAAGAGGAATGGTGGGAAGGATGAAACTGGATAATTTTGAGAAAAATTGAAAAATTATGAAGCAGAAAAGAGGAGCTGGATTTTTATTATAAATCTGACAAGGGAAGCATTGACTGATCCTGAAAAGGAAAAGGAATGGAATGCGGTTAGAACTTCATTTGCGCTTTATACTGAGGGGAAGAAAAAGGGACATTTATGATAAGACCTCGTTTTTTTGAAAGTAAAATTGAGATTGAAGATTTTGAGTATTTGCTGGATACTGTGCAAAAATACTCTGATAAGAGGCTTCATCTTACAACTAGGCAGGATTTTCAGCTGCATGGAATAAAAAGGGAAAATTTGCCAGATTTACTGGAAACTATTTCAAAAAGAGGCTTTTTTACAAAAGCAACTTGCGGAGATTCGACTAGGGCGGTAATTACACCGGAAACAACAGGCTTTGAAGAAGAAGTCTTTGATGTTTCACCTTATGCAAAAATTACGACAGATTATATTTTAGACGGTCGTACATTTATGCATTTGCCAAGAAAATATAAAATTGCTTTTTCAAATAAGGAAGAAAATTCGCTTTATGTAAAAATAAACGACATTGGATTTCAAGCGGTAATTCAAGATGGGAAAAAAGGATTTCGTGTGTATGTTGGCGGAGGAATTGGACCGATTTCAACTAATGCCATTGTTTTAAGGGAATTTATTGAAGAAGATGAGTTTTTGTATTACATACATGCAATAAGAAGTGTGTTTAATGATCATGGAAATCGTAAAATTCGTGCAAGAGCAAGACTTCGTTATGTTTTATTAAATTTGGGAGAAGAAAAATTTTTGGAATTGTGTAACGAATATATTTCTAATTTTTATGCAGAAAAAGGGGACAGCCTTAAAATTTATACGAGAAAATTGCTTGACGAAAGAGAAATTTTTAGATAAAGAAAAAGAAATTGAAAAAAATAGAATTATTTTTCCAGCGAAGAAAAATACAGATGAAAGCATTAAAAATGATGAATTTGTAAAAAGCGACAGAAATATTGTGGCTGGAAAGTATAAGGGAGAATACGGATATTATTTAAGACCTGCGAGGAAATATTTATAAGGAAGATGGAGAAAAATTAATTGAATTTGTAAAAATTTGGATTACAAAGTTGAATTGAAACTTACAAGTTTTTCAAAAGTATTTTTGGTTCGTGGACTTAAAAAGAAGATGTTTTAAAAATTAAAAAGAAATTATGAGCAAAATATTACGGAGGAAATGAATTTTTACAGTTCATATTCTTGTATTGGAAGTACAACTTGTAATGTTGGAATTTTTGGATACTCCGCCAATTTTTAGACTATATTTTTGAATTTTTGACAATGATGAAAAAAAGAGCTTTACAAATTATTTGCCGCAAATAAGAATTGCTGGATGTCCAAATTCATGTGCAACACCTCAAATTGCACGTCTTGGATTTAGTGGAAGACGTAAAAGGACGGAGAATATTTTTGCAATTTTTGCAAGAGGAGAATTTACAGGTAAAACTGTAAAACTAAATGAAATTGTGGGAGAAATAAAAGCAAGCAAAAATACCATATTTTTCTTGAAGATATTGCAAAATATTATAAAAATGAAAATATTGAATTTGAAAAATTTGCAAATGAAGATAGATTTCTTGGATTAATTGAAGATTACAAAAGAAATTGAAGTAGAAAAATGTTGATTTTAATGAATTTTCGTAAAATTGATGCCGAAAAAGGCTTGGTAAAATAAAAAGCTAGAGAGAATCTATAGGAGAGAATCTATGTATGTTGAATTAAAAAAATATAAATAAAAATGTATAACGACTATAAAGCGTCAAATGACATCAATTTAGGAATAGGGAAATTAGTGGCATTATTAGGACGCTCAGGAAGTGGGAAATCTACGATTTTACGAATGATTGCTGGATTGGAAACACCTGATTCTGGGGAAATTGTGATGAGACGGGAAAGTCGTGAATGATGTTTCGCCTAGTAAAAAGAGGATCGGTTTCGTTTTTCAAAATTATGCATTGTTTCGTTATATGACAGTTTTTGATAATATTGCTTTTGGATTGAAAATTGCAGAAGGAGAAAAAGTCGGTTATTAAAGAGCGAGTGGAGAAATTGATGGAACTTGTGAATATTAAGGGGCTTTGAAACGGTATCCAAATCAGCTTTCGGGAGGACAGCGACAAAGAGTAGCTTTTGCGAGGGCGTTGACTCCAAATCCTGAAATATTGTTGCTTGATGAACCTTTTGCGGCGATTGATGCGAAAGTTAGGCAGGGATCTTAGGAACTGGTTGCGTGAAACGATTGATAAAGTGGGAATTACAAGCATTTTTGTGACTCATGATCAGGAAGAAGCAATTGCAGTGGCAGATG